>JYMV01032489.1_pt1 | contig 27217 bp, 24 predicted proteins | sample 338911 | NCBI WGS metagenome assembly JYMV01 (sample SAMN03354496, study PRJNA234377) | hydrothermal vent metagenome | biome: Deep sea; feature: Hydrothermal plumes at the Eastern Lau Spreading Center, Western Pacific Ocean; material: Seawater | place: Tonga | collected 2009 | depth 2000 m m
GCTGGAATGTAATTCGCAACAGGACTTGGCGTTTCAGGAAGTTGTAAACCAAGTTCCTCTATTCTTTTTAAGATTGACATGCTATTTATTTTACAAAAATTGTTCGCCATCCGTGTCGCTCGAAGCACCCTTTTTGGATAGCCACCAAGCGACTGCCCCAGAACGGTGCGACCACTTGAACACCGAGGGATAAGTACGGTATGATTCCGCCAATGGAACTATATATAGACACAGCAAACATGGATGAAATCAACGAAGCCTCAGCATTAGGCGTTCTTGATGGCGTGACAACAAACCCAAGCTTAATCGCAAAAGAAGGCGTGGACTTTCACACACGCATGTCTGAGATTTGCGCCGTAGTTTCAGGTCCCGTCAGTGGCGAAGTAGTTTCTTTGGAACACGACAGCATGATTGCAGAAGCAAATGATTTGCTTCAAATTGCAGACAACCTTGTCATCAAACTCCCATGCACTGTTGATGGATTGAAGGCGTGCAAAACATTGTCAGACCGAAATGTTAGAACAAACTTAACGTTATGTTTTCAACCATTGCAAGCGCTGCTGGTCGCCAAGGCAGGAGCATTTTTAGTTAGCCCATTCTTAGGCCGAATAGATGATACTGGTGGCGATGGGATGGAGTTGATTCAACAATTAAGAACGGTGTACGATAATTACGGGTTCACCACTAAAATTTTAGCGGCATCCATACGCCACCCATTGCATCTTGTTCAATGTGCACTTCTCGGTGCAGATGTAGCAACCGTTCCAATGAAAGTCATTAAGCAAATGATGAATCATCCACTTACTGACAAAGGTCTTGAAGGATTTCTTGCTGACTGGAACGCTCGCAAGCAATAATTCAACGTTTTATTTTGTAATAACCCAGATTAGTAAAATAATATTGAGTAGCCCGCTCACGATAAGCATCGGTAAATACATAGATGAGATTTCAGAAGCGGGTCCAGTGGAGCTTTGTTGAACTGGTTCATTTGTTGAAGTTGCTTTTACAACTTCTGCAAGTTTTGCAAAATCTAAAGTTGGTTGTGCAAACTGAGGCGACCTACCACTTGCTACTGCGTCTAAATCTTCAATTAAGTCTGTTGCGTTTTGGTATCGCTGGGACACATCTTTAGCCATCATCATTTCAATAACTTGTGAGAATCCTGCAGAAAGCGATGGATTTATATGGTCCGGCGGCACGAGTTCCTGCTTTAAGTGGCGGTGCATTACATCGGATGGGTTTTTGCCTGAGAAGGGGACTTTACCGGTCACCATGTGATACAGGGTTGCGCCAAGGCCGTAAATATCTGCTGCAGGAGTTATGTTTTTTTTGCCACGTATTTGTTCTGGACTAATGTAGTAGGGTGTTCCGTATGCTCGGCCTGCTTCTGCCTCTGCAGCATCGCGGTCATCAAGTGCACGCGCTAACCCAAGGTCTGCAAGTTTTACAACGCCATTTTTGGCAATCATAATATTTTTAGGTTTAATGTCGCGGTGAATAAATCCAACTTCGTGCGCATGTTTAAGCGCATTTGCAACTTGTCGAATAATTGGTAAGGCCTCTTTTTCTGAAAGTTTTTTCTTTTCGACAATTTGCTCATAGACAGTGTCGCCGTCAACATATTCCATAACGAAATAATGGTATTCGCCAGATTTTCCAACGTCGTATGCTTGTACGATATTGGCGTCATTTAATTTGGCTGCAGCGCGTCCTTCTTTGTAGAAGCGTTCGAGGAAGTCCTCGTTCTCAGAAAATTTCTTCGGTAATACTTTGATTGCAACTGGGCGGTCTAAACTTTCTTGTTGCGCAAGAAAAACAGTCGCCATTGCGCCAGCGCCAAGTTTACGAATTATTCGGTAGCCTTCAATGCGTTGAGTTGATTTTCGAGTGTCAAAATCAATTTGAAGTCGGTCAAGTTGCCTACGAGTCACATAATTGTGATTTACTAAAACATCACCAAGGGTGTGTCCGGTTGCGTTGCCCTCAGCATCTTGCAGGAGGGCTGAACATTCGTTTAATTCTTTTTGAGTTACAAATCCACTATCGACGACTAGTTTTCCAAGAATGGTTTCAAAGCCGAACGTAGATGCGCCAGGAGAGCCGCTTCGATCGGTAGAAGACGCAGTTGGTTTTGTGTCTTCGGCTGCTCCAGAGTCAGAATTATGTTGTTCTTGTTCAGTCATTTTTAATTACATATAACTATTGACGATGATTGTACCTTTGTCAAGGCAAAGCGAGGGGGTTTTATGCGTTCCATTGAATGGATTGCTACGGTAGGATGCCCAAATTATGATGCAACGGAAACCTCAAACATCAATGAAGGCAACATTCTGATGCAGTGGAAGAAGCCACTTGTGCTTGCTAGTGCGTCTCCAAGGCGTGTAGAATTGCTTGCTTCCGCGGGAATTGACGCATTTACTTGCCCTCCGACAATCGATGATGGTGTATTTGTCTGTGGGTCTCTTAAGCCGAATTGCTGGGTAGAAACACTCGCTGTTATGAAGGCGCAGCATGTTGCAGGAAAGCATCACGATAAAATCGGGACTATTCTCGCCGCTGACACTGTCTGTGTTGTGGACAATCTAATTCTCGGTCAACCGGAAGATGCTGAAGATGCAAGGCAAATGCTTTTGCAGATGACCAATCGTTCACATGAAGTTTTTACGGGATGGTGCCTGATTTCAATGGATGGTGAGCAATTGGAGAGCGGTTGTGAGGTTGCGTCAATTACCATTGGCGAAATCGCAGTTAAAGAGATTACGCAATATGTCGATTCTCAGAAGTGGCGCGGTAAGGCGGGAGCGTATAATTTGTCGGAACGCGTTGCTGCTGGTTGGCCAATTATTTGTGAAGGCGATCCGACGTGTGTAATGGGACTCCCGATGGATAGATTAAAAGAAAAATTACATTGTTTCTTCGGAGACAATTCTTAAATGAATACACCACTACAAAGTTGGCTTGATTTTTTCGCAATTCCAGCATCGTGGTTGTATGGAAAAATTGTTCGTATACGAAATCGATATTACGACAATCAAAAAAATGTTAAACGTGTTCCGCTCCCCGTCATTGCTGTTGGCAATTTGACAGTGGGTGGGACAGGCAAGTCGCCATTGGTCAGATGGATTGTTCGACGATTAAGAGAAAATGGCTACAACCCTGCGATAGTGATGCGAGGTTTCGCTGCAGTAAATCCAGAACTTGCAGACGAAGCCGTTGAATATAAAGAAAAATTTGGCGAAATAGATGTCATCGTTGGCGGAGATCGTTTCGTGCATATTTCAAAATATTTGGAAAACGGTGGTAAGGCGGATTGTCTTGTGATGGACGACGGCTTTCAACACCGAAAATTACATAGAGACCTCGACATTGTTGTTTTGGATTTTCTTCGCGACGCTTTCTCTCAGCGCATGCTCCCAGCAGGATGGCTTAGAGAACCAGTGGAAGGATTGCGACGAGCAGATGCAACGGTTGTAAGTCACGCACAGTGCGCTGAACCGAAGTTTGCAAAAGAAGTCAAGGCCATTTCCGGTAAAGAACCAATTGCTTGGGCCGCACATCACTGGACTGACTTGCAAGTATATGTAGCAGATTCAGACACGGAAGAATCACTTGAGTGGTTAACAGGGAAATCGGTTGCAATCCGTTTAGGGATTGGTTATCCAGGACCTGTTATCGAAGCGCTTGTTCGCTTGGGAGCAAAAATTGCAAAACAACTTCCAGCGGGTGACCACCAACCATTTTCAAATTCTGAAATTTCAACTTTAATTGAAACGTCAAAAAATGTTGATGCAATCGTAATGACTTTAAAAGATTGGGTAAAAGCGCGTGATGTTATGGATTTAAATAAACTGCATTGTCCAATCGTAGTGCCAAACCTCGTACTCGATATAGTTGAAGGCGCAGATGATTTCGAGAAATTACTATTAAGTGTATTTGAAGTTAGCTAACGGAACGACGCTTAAGATTTTGTAATAAGAAGGAGTATTTTGAAAAATATAAACAAAGAATTTGCAGAACGAAGAGCAAAAGTAATGAAGTCTCTCAAAGGAGCGGCAGGTCTTGTGTTCGCAGGGGAAGATAGCGGGCATCTTGAAAGCACTTGGCGACCTCATTCGCATTTTGAGTATTTGACTGGTATTACTAACGAGTCTGGAGCAGTGTTGTTGTTAGACCCAGCAAATAAAGTCGCTTCGCGGCGTGAAATAATTCTATTGGCGCCTCGTAATCCAGAAAAAGAACAATGGGACGGCTTGCGAGAGTCCATTGGGAGCAAACTTCGTTCTGAAACTGGGTTCGCAACAATTATGCGGACGACTTCGCTTCCAATGTTGCTTAAAGATGTTGCATCTAGAGTTAAACAGTTTGCAACATTGATGCCAACAGCGGGCGTTGGCGAGCCTGTTTCAAGCGATTTATCAATGTGGAATGAGGTTTCTTCGCGGACACCAAGTTGCCAAATAATCGATTGTACAAATGTAATTCCATTGTTACGAAGTGTGAAATCTGCATCTGAGGTAATAACAATTCAAAAAGCGATTGCAATGACTGCAAATGGTTTTGCAGAGGCATTCAAATTTGTTGCCCCTGGAATAAATGAATTTAAAGTGCAAGCAACTTTGGAACATGGCTATGCGATGGCAGGTGGGCGCGGTTCGGCATTTCCTCCGATAGTTGGTGGCGGAGTAAATAGTACGGTGTTGCATTACAAAGACAACGATCAAGATTTGGTTGATGGCGATATGGTTTGCATTGATTCAGGTGCTTTTTATGCAGGGTACGGCGCGGATATTTCAAGGTCTATCCCAGTTTCAGGTACGTACTCAAAGCGGCAAAAAGAAATATATGAAATTGTATTATCAGCTGAAGAAGCAGCAATTCGTGCTGTGAAACCAGGCGTGACACTTTCAGAACTGGATGCAATTGCAAGAAGAATAATTACTAAGGCTGGTTTTGGAGATTATTTTATTCATAGCATTGGCCATCACCTCGGTTTGGAAACGCATGATAATTGTGGTCCGATGGCACCGTTGAAAAAAGGAGCAATTATTACAATTGAGCCGGGAATTTATTTGCCAGACGAAGCAATTGGAATTCGTATTGAAGATGATATTTTAGTAACCGCAAGCGGAAGAAAAAACCTCTCCAAAGCAATTCCAAAAACAGTCGCAGAGATTGAAAAAGCAATGCGAAGGTAACAAATGGATTTAAATGAAGACCAATTGATTTCAGAATCTGCATGGAAGTTTCTTCGTAGCAACACGACTGCGACAATTAAATTTGGTGAACATACACGCAATCTTTCTTACGTCATCGCTAAAACTGGCGAGTTAATAATTCCTGCGATGGTTGCAATGTTGCAACCGTGCGACACGGTTATGTTTGTGCCAGATTATTCAGAAGATTGCATGGAGTTGCATGTGTCTCTGCGCCAATTTTTTGCAACCGGCGAAGATGGTTTTCTTGCGGATAGATGGAATGTTTACCACGGCGAATCGCCAGATGTTCAATGGGCAATGGTGGACATTGATGCCGCTCGATTTCATGAGATGTTTATAGATGGCGAATCTATGTGTAGAGAGAACTGTCTTGCGGAAATTGAGTTTGCGCTTTGTAAAGAACTTAACTCAACACATAAAGATGCGGTCCGAAATCTATGTTCAGAAAATACATCAGTCGATGTAGTTGACCCAGTCGTGGTCGGTATTGACTCGCTTGGATTAGATGTGCGTGCATCGTTTGGCATTGTCCGTGTTACAGCAGACACGGTTCTTACATCGGCGAACGATGTCTACGCGATGCTTGCCTAATAGTTTTAGGGATTCCAAATTTTTTGTTGTTCAACTGCTTGTAAGCGGAACATGACATCGCCTGTGATTGTTGTGCACCCTATTTCATTGGCTTGTTTAATCAGTGGTGTTTCTGTTGGTTTGTAAACTGTGTCGATAACGGTCATAGATGGAACGATCTCAAGTGATGGCAACAAAGTTTGAGCAGGATTGCCTTCTTCAGAATTTCCGCCCTTCATCCCAACAGGTGTGCAATTAATCACAGTGTCAATTTCCCCTAAATTGTCTGTGGCTACGCTACAAGAAAATGTCGTTGCTAGAGATTCAGCTTGTTCTGTATTTCTAGTTGCAACACAAACTGAAGCGCCAACAGATTGAGCCGCAACTATTGCTGCTCTCGCAACACCACCGCCTCCAAGAACTACAACACGTTTTGCGCCAGAAATCAAGGAAGCAAGCGCAACAATGTCGGTGTTGTATCCGGATGAAGTGCCGTCATTAAATGCAACAGTATTTGTAGCGCCGGCATTTTTGCAATTTGCATCGGCCTCATCGACAAGTTTTAACATATTGTTCTTGTGTGGAATAGTTACGCTTGCGCCAGAAAAATCAAGTGAAGGAGCGTTGCACAATTCAAGCACTGTAGCTTTTAGGTGTTCCCAACCTTCTGGAATTGCTAACGGGATATAGACAGCGTTTTTGCCGGCGACTTCGAATGCTGCGTTATGAAAAGCAGGGCTTGCGGAGTGTTCTACATTATTTCCAATTACTCCATACACCCGCGTATTGTTGTTAATTTCATTAAAACGGTAAAGCGAGCGTAGCTCTTTTGTAGACGCTTGCCCTGCTGCAGTTTGTTCGCAACCAGGAACCGAAGCATACACTGCAAACCCGCCAAATTTCGGCGCAAGAATTCGGCTCATCAATCCGTGCTCTCCCATACACATCGCAATCATCGGTTGTTGCCTTGATTGCAAAAGTTGGAATGCTTCTAAATTATCTCGAATGGATCGTGCTCTCCAAACCATTTTTACAATAGCAACTCCGTTTACATCTTGCATAGTTGCTGCTCGCTGTAATAAGTCGGTTGGTCTTCCCTCTGTTGCATGCCATGAAAGAATAATGTCAGTATGCTCGCTTGCAAGTGCGTCTAGTAAAAGTGGATGCCGTGTAAGTACTTCATGTTCAACATCAATGTATCGAGGGGGGTTCTCGCAATCTAATGCTGCACGGTACATTGCGACTCGGTCTTCTTCGTCGCCTTCGAACATCCCGCCTTCGGCAATGCTTCGACACGTAATGATTGTAGGAATAGGTGATGAAGCGAGTAATGTAGGAAGTTGTTCAATAGCGTCTGAAATTTCCATCGCGTCGATGCGAATTTCAAGAAGATCAACTCCATCAAGGCGTTCTGGCACTTGTCCGTGCACAGAAGCAATAAGCAAACTCATTACGGAGTAATCTTTCGAACCGCATCGACGTATGCGTCGTGGGACGCTCGAACCATTTCCATCGTTGCGCCACCAAATGCATCTAAGAATGCTGCTGCGATTTCAAAACCAACGGCATTTTCCATGACTACGCTCGCTGCGGGCAGTGCACAAACATCTGAACGTTCATAATCACTGCGTGCAGATTCTCCAGTTTGCAAATCAACACTGTCCATGCCTTGCAACAAGGTTGCAATTGGTTTCATCGTGCCTTTTACAATAATCGGCATGCCGTTGCTCATTCCACCTTCGATACCACCCGCGTGATTTGTTGGGCGAGTAAAACCGAAGTGACAAGCGTCTCGATTATTTTTGTCATACACGATGGGGTCGTGTACTTGCGAGCCGTTGAGTTGGCCACATTTTGCGCCAAGTCCAATTTCGACAGACTTAAATGCTTGAATTCCCATCACGGCGCCCGCAAGTTTTGAGTCTAATTTTTCATTCCATTGAACACAGGAGCCCAAACCTGGGGAGCAACCAAACACATGTGTTTCGCAGAGCCCGCCGACAGTGTCTTTGTTTTCTTTCGCATTGCGAATATGCGCAATAATTGCCTTGCACGAGGCATCGTCTGGACAGTACGTTGAAGAATCATCGCGTGCGTCACGAATAGTTTTCCAGTTTTCAGGAGTTACTTCAGTTGGTGCGGTGACATCGAGCATGCCGCGAACAAAGCCGAATACATTGATATCAAATTGATGCAAAAGACATCGAGCGATTGCGCCAGCTGCTGTTCTTGCGGCAGTTTCGCGTGCGCTTGCGCGCTCAAGTGTATTGCGACAATCGTTTGTTAACCATTTGAGGGAACCCGCTAGGTCGGCATGGCCAGGTCTTGGTTTGTGAATTGGTGGAGTTGCTTCAAGATCGTTAAGTCGGCTGTCTTTGTTAACAATTTGAACAACAAGAGGTGCGCCAGTAGTTACTCCGAGGCGAACACCTGAAAGAAAAGCAACTTTGTCTTGTTCAATTCCTTGCCGTGCTCCACGGCCATATCCGCCCTGTCTTCGTGTTAATTCGCTATTTATAAAGTTCGTATCGAGTGAAAGCCCAGCGGGCAATCCTTCTATGAACGCAACGCCACAAGGACCGTGCGATTCTCCAGCAGTCTTGCAAGTTAGTGTCATGCCACTGATTGTACCTCGTAGTTGCTGTTCGTCGTTACGCGTGGAAGGTTTTTATGCGGTCGCAATGGTTAATTCGCCGTCTTTGACGCCAACTTCTATCGCATTGCCTTTTTGGTACGAGCCATTATAGTGTTATGAAAGTCAACCCTAGTGCTAAGTCCGTTTGTTACATGGCCGTTGTCGCATTTGCTTGATGTTTAGGTTAGGATAAAAAGTGATGGATAAGAAAAAAACATATATCTTCCTTTTGGTCTTGATTGCAATTGCTTGCATTGCGTGGGCGATGCTGGAGTTCTACTTTGGTAGACCATTGCTGGGCAAATTGTCGCATGATTTTGGAACTGTCCCGATTGAGCAACCATACACAATCGTGGAGCATGTTTTTACATTAAAAAATAATACGGACCATGCACTTCGCTTGAAATCAGCGACCCCGTCTTGTGGCTGTACGACAACAGAGTGGCCAGAGAGTTCCGTATCTGTTGGAGATGTGTTCGCTATTCCTGTGCATTTAAAATTGAGAAAAAGCCAATTGCGAAAATCACGGATTCGGTTGGAGTTTGACACAGGCGAAATGGTTATTTTGCGAATTGAAGGCGTGGGAAGATTTACACAGCAAATGCGTATTTCTCCACCTCAATTACCTCTTTCGATGGGGCCACTCGGTGGAGCAAAAGGAGTAATCCGTTTGGAATGGGATGGTGAAGAACGCCCTGAAAATCCTATTTTTCAATTTCCAGAAGGCATTGTTGGCGAGTTTGATGCTTGGCGATTTGCAACTTCCGCAGACTCGCACAAGGGAATTCCAGAAATATGGACGATTCGGTTACGACTGGTCTTGGAAGATGCTTCCTTAAAAACCAACCAAGTATTTACAGTGACGATGCCCGAGATGCCAGTGTTGGAAGTTCCTATTCTTCTTGAAGAAACCGACGCAACTGGGAGAATTGGGCTTGATTGATACACATTGCCATCTCACAAGTAAACAATTGTCAGAACGGGTTGATGCGGTAATTGACGACGCGGCGGCGGCGGGTGTGCATCGAATGATTACCGTTTCTACTGATGGCGATGATGCAATTGCTGCTCGAGAGCTCGCAAATCGCGATTCGCGAGTATTTTTCTCTTCTGGCATACATCCACTGCACGCTGAAGGCGAATGGAAATGGGAGTATGTCAGGTCCGCTGCCGAAGATGAGCGCTGTGTTGCTTGGGGTGAATTGGGTCTGGATCGTCATTACGATGACCCTCCTTTTTCGTTACAACAAAAGTTACTAGAAGAGCATTTGGCAGTGATTGAGGGTTCAGAAGGGGATGAACGTCCTATAATTGTCCACTGTAGACAGGCTGTAGATGACTTATTGCCCATTTTTGAGGCAAGCACGATAGATTCGCAACGATTTGTCTTTCATTGTTTTACTGAAACTCCGGCTGATGCCCGAAAAATCCTTGAAATTGGCGCCATGATCAGTTTTACGGGCGTTGTAACATATAAAAATGCATCGGAAGTTGTTGCAGCAGCAGAACTTGTGCCAATTGAGCGAATGATGGTTGAAACAGATGCCCCGTATCTTTCGCCTGAACCAGTTCGGAACATGCGCCCAAATGAGCCCAAAAATGTCATGCATACGGCGGCATTTCTTGCGCAATTGAAGTCGATGGATTTGCTTGAATTTGAAAAGAGACTTGATGCAAATGCAGAACGTTTTTTTCGCCTAGTTCAACCCTAAAATAGTAAAAATAAAAGTATATATTTAGGCAAATTACTTTGTGAATTGAGAAGCAATCTCACTTGATGATACGCTCAGTCCTACTATCATACCCTGCTTCATCGTTTTTCTAGCTCCCTCTATGGGGTCTAGTTTTTTATATCAAAATTTAGGTTATGAACCTTCGTTAGTACACATGAAGGTTACGTTTTAAAAAATGGAAAAACCAGCCCCTAAAAAGGCCCGACAACACTATGACTCAACAACGATTCACATTCCCGCGCTGGACAAATCTAGTGTTGCCATTCATGATTGTGGCAGGATCAACTGCTCCTCTGTATGTCGCAATTGTTGTAGCGTATGGGTTTAGCCCGCAGTCGACAGATGTTGGTTATATGCCAGAACAACCAATTCCGTTTAGTCATAAATTACACGCAGGCGAACTGGGAGTTGATTGTCGGTATTGCCACAACACCGTTGAAAGTACGCCGCATGCGGCGCTTCCTCCGACACAAACTTGCATGAATTGCCACTCGCAAATTCATCCATCAAGCGACAAACTAAAACCATTGTTTGAGAGTTATGAAACAGGAATGCCAATTGAGTGGGTCCGCGTTCATGACCTTCCACAATTTGCGTATTTCAATCACAGCGCACACGTAACACGCGGTGTTAGTTGTGTTGAATGCCACGGTAGAGTTGACACAATGGAAGTCGTTTACCAACATGAAACATTGAGTATGGGTTGGTGTTTGAATTGTCACCGTAACCCAGACCCACACGTACGAAATCCAGACCTTGTTACGCAACTTGAGTGGGGCATCGATATGTCCGACGCAGAAAAAATTGCCAACAGCATTAACTGGCGTGAAATTAATAACTTGAACCCATCACAGGATTGCTCTACATGTCATCGTTAAATGAATCAAAAAGTAACGGAAGAACATGGTGGCGATCACTGGATGAAGTTGTCGCTACCGAAGCATTTCAATCGAAAGTGCAGGACGAATTTCCAGAAGGTTCAAGCGAATTGCTTGCTACAGGAGACGATCGTCGACATTTCTTGAAAATAATGGGCGCATCAATGGCGCTCGCAGGGCTTGGTGTTGCTGGCTGTCGTCGATGGCCAAAGGAAAACATTGTTCCTTACGCACACCGACCCCAAAATACAATGCCAGGCATTCCTGAACAGTATGCAAGTTGTTTTGACTTCGGTGGATTTTCTCAAGGAGTTCTTGTCACAAGCAACGATGGTCGTCCGACAAAAATTGAGGGCAACCCTGAACACCCCGATAGCCGAGGTAAAACAGATGCGTTTACACAAGCAGCTATTCTAGATTTATACGATCCAGATAGAAGCCGTAAAGTTACGTACGACGGAACCGATTCATCGCTATCCGCATTTAAAGAATGGATTGGTGCATACCTTCCACAAAACGGTGCGGGTGTTGCAATTTTAGCTGAACCCTCAAGTTCACCAACATTTGAAAGAATGCAAAGAGCATTCAAGAAGAAAAATCCAGAAGCGATGTGGGTTGAGTATGCACCGCTAATGAATTCAAATCAACGAAGCGGTTTGGATGATGCGTTCGGTGGTAACTGGATGCCAGTTCACGATTTCTCAAAAGCGACAGTTGTTGTTTCTTTAGATGACAATTTTCTAGGTGCTGGTCCATTGCAAGTGGTAAACACAAGAGGTTGGGCTTCTGGAAGAAAAGTTAACCACGGGTCAATCAGCAGAGTTTGGATCGCTGAGCCAGGACTATCTGTTACAGGCGCAAATGCTGATGAACGAAGTCCAATGAATCCTGCTGCAATTGCAGCAATCGCTACGTACATCGCAAAAGAAATTGCACATGTGGATATGGCAATTGATGGCACCGTTTCATTAACAACAGAACATCAAACTTGGGCAGACAAGTTAGTGGCAGACTTGCAAAAAGCAGGCAAGCACGGTTTAGTGCTTGCAGGAGCAAGTCAACCAGCATCCGTGCATTACCTTGTCGCTCGAATAAATGAACGACTTGGCGCCGTTGGAACGACGGTTTCATACCGTACGGTTAATTCAAATCAAACACATACAATCGCAGAACTTTCAAAAGCGATGCAAAACAACACTATTCAAGGCGTCATCGTTCTTGGAGGAAACCCTGCATTTGATGCACCCGCAGATTTTAAATTAGCGGATGCAATTAAAGCGCTTCCGCTTTCAATCCATCTTTCACATAATGAAGATGAAACATCTGCAGTTTGTAAGTGGCATATAAACGCTGCGCACTGGCTTGAATCGTGGACCGATGGACTTGCTGCCGATGGCACAGTTTGTGTCGGGCAGCCACTCATTCAACCACTCTTTGATGGCATTACAAGTATAGAATTATTGGCAATTCTTGCTGGTGAAGAAATAACCGATGGTCAAACACTCGTTCGAGCAACCTTGGTTGGCAAATCAGCTGATTCTTGGAATTCAACCTGGCGCACAGCAGTACACGATGGTGTTATTGCGAATTCAGCCATGTTAGAAAAACCACCAGTGAATCGTAATGCGAAAAAAGGCGGATCGGTCGTTGGCGGTAATGGTTACACAGCGTGTTTCATTCCTTCAGATTCGGTATGGGACGGACGGCACGCTAATAATGGCTGGTTACAAGAACTTCCAGATAGCATTACCAAACTGACATGGGACAATGCGGCGCTTGTTTCACCTAAGACCGCTGAGGACTTAGGTGTTAAGCAGGGTGACATGCTTAATGTTTCTGTTGGCAATGAAAGCGTAACAATTGCAGCACTTCCGGTTCCTGGAACAGCAGACGATGTCATACTTCTTCCGCTTGGTTACGGTCGAGCGTTTGCTGGTCGAGTATGTACTGGTGCTGGCGTTAACATCTATCCACTTCGAACTTCCTCGAATACTTGGGCTGCGCCTGCAAAAGTTAGTGCAACCGGAGATTCGTACCCACTCGCTACTACGCAAATGCACTTCGGTGTTGACACGACTCCAGGTAAAGGCGCACAAGATCGCCTTCCTTTGTTGTTTAGAGAAGCAACGGTTGACCATTACAACGCAAACCCAGATTTTGCAAAGCATGTTGGTCATTCATCACACTCCCTTTCGATATTTGAAGAACAACAATTTGTTGGCGCCAAGTACAAATGGGGCATGACTTTTGATTTATCAACTTGCACAGGTTGTAACGCTTGTGTTGCTGCATGCCATGCAGAAAACAATATTCCAATCGTAGGTAAAGACCAAGTGTTAATGGGTCGTGAGATGCACTGGATACGAATAGATCGTTACTTTGCTTTTGGCTCCGACGGTCATGGCGGTTACGACAGTAGCAATCTGGCTTCAGTTGCAATTCAACCGATGACATGTATGCATTGTGAAAATGCACCCTGCGAAGAAGTTTGTCCAGTTGCCGCAACAGTGCATGATACTGATGGGCTAAACGTAATGATTTATAACCGCTGCGTTGGAACGCGTTATTGCTCAAACAACTGTCCATTTAAAGTTCGTCGATTTAATTACTTCGATTACTTCAGGCGCGATCCGCTTCGTGCAACTGGCTTGTTACAAGTGCAACCGGATTATTATGTGAAGGCTCAATCAGGCGGGAAAACGTTGCGAGCAATGCAATTCAACCCAGATGTAACGGTTCGAATGCGTGGCGTCATGGAAAAATGCACGTACTGCACGCAGCGAATTCAGCGTGTAAAAATTGCAACTAAAAATGCATGGGTTAAGAAATCGGATGCTCAAAAGCAAGCCGATCAGCGCGTAGCTATTCTTGACGGTTCAATCGTGACAGCATGCGAGCAAGCGTGTCCAGCAGGAGCCATTGTTTTTGGCGACTTGATGGATCCGAAAAGTCGCGTGTCAAAACTACATAACGAGAAACGGTCTTACGAGATGCTTGAGGAACTGAACATTAAATCTCGCACTAAATATCTAGCGAGATTGACGAATCCAGTTGATAGTGCAGTTACAGGTGAAGGGGGTCATCACTAATGACAACTGCTCCTGTAAACAAAATAGATAACACGATTGAAGATCCCGAAAATCGACCTCAGTTGATTTTGAATCACACAGAATTCGGTACAGTTACTACAGATATTCTTCGTGCAAACGAATCAGCAAAGGCGCCAAAATCTTGGTACTTCGCACTTGCGATTTCATTCACCTTGATGTCTATGCTCGGTGCGATGATCGGCTACCTCATCTTTACTGGTGTTGGAGTCTGGGGGAACAATAACCCAGTTGCTTGGGGTTACCCAATTGTTAACTTCGTTTTCTGGGTTGGCATTGGTCACGCTGGCACGTTGATTTCAGCGATTTTATTCCTCTTTAGACAAAAATGGCGAACGGCAATTAACCGATTCGCTGAAGCGATGACAATCTTCGCTGTTATTTGCGCTGGTACTTTCCCAGGCATTCACATCGGTCGAGTTTGGCTTGCATATTGGTTATTCCCAATTCCAAACCAAATGGATATGTGGCCTCAATTTAGAAGTCCACTCCTTTGGGACGTGTTTGCAGTTGGTACGTATTTCACAGTTTCTCTTTTGTTTTGGTACTTAGGAATGGTGCCGGATCTTGCAACAATGCGGGACAGAGCAACTTCCAAAGTGAAGCAGTTGATTTATGGTCTTCTGTCTTTGGGCTGGCGTGGAAGCATGCGACACTGGCATAGGTATGAACGTGCGTATCTACTTCTCGCTGCTCTAGCAACTCCGCTTGTGCTTTCTGTACACAGTGTTGTTTCTTTTGACTTTGCGGTTTCACAATTGCCTGGTTGGCACACAACTATTTTCCCGCCGTACTTTGTTGCGGGTGCGATTTTCTCTGGCTTTGCTATGGTTATGACCCTTGCAATTCCAGCGCGTCAATTGTGGGGACTGAAAAACTTTATCACCATGCGCCACCTTGAAAATATGTGCAAGGTTGTCTTGTTCACTGGGTCAATTGTTGGATATGCATACGCAATGGAATTCTTCATCGCTTGGTACAGCGGTGAAATTTATGAATCGTTTGCATTTATTAACCGTGCGTTCGGACCCTACGGTTGGGCGTATTGGATTATGGTGAGTTGCAATGTTCTTACTCCACAAATTTTCTGGTTTAAGAAAGCACGGAACAACATCGCAATCATCTTTACTGCTTCGCTCCTTGTGAATGTTGGCATGTGGTTTGAACGTTTTGTAATCGTTGTTACATCACTCGCTAATGACTTCTTGCCAAGTAGTTGGGGAATGTATGAGCCAACTTGGGTTGACGTCCTTACATTCCTTGGAAGTTTTGGTTTGTTTATGACTTTCTTCTTATTGTTCATTCGTTTCTTGCCCATCTTGGCAATTGCGGAATTGAAAGCAATTATGCCAATTGCCGATCCTCATGGGCACGGACATAGTTACAACGAAATGTCTGGTGAAACCAACGCGCAAGCAGAACTTGCGGAGGAAGACGAATGAGCGAAGTAGCATCAAATACAATTGCGCGTGAAGATCTATATGGTTTGGCTGCGGAATTCACAACAACGCCTGGCATTTACCATGCTGCGGAAAAAACGAATAGCGCCGGCTATAAATGGTTTGATTGTCTGGTTCCATTCCCCGTGCATGGCCTTGACCGAGCAATGGGCGTGAAAATGACAATTTTACCAATCCTTGTTTTCTTTGGAGGGATGATTGGATTGACGCTCGCTTGTTGTTTGCAGATTTTTACAAACTCATTAGAGTTTGATATTTGGGCGCTGATTCCCGTTGTTGGTTACCAATATGATGTTTCGGGCAAGCCACTTCTTGGAGCAGCAGCTTTTGTGCCTGTTGCCTTTGAAATGACGATACTTTTTTCAGCATTGACAGCAGTATTTGGATCATTGTTCTTGAACAAGTTGCCAATGTTTTACCACCCAACGTTAAAACATCCGGCGTTAGCACGTGCAACAGATGATAGGTTCTACCTAATCATCGAAGCGCGAGATCCAAAATTTAGCCTTGATGAAGTTGAAGCTTTTTTAAATTCTCTCAACCCTGAAACAGTGATTGCGTTGGAAAAATAATGGGACAATTAGTAAAACAAATTATCGATGATTTAGCGAAGCCCTTCCTTGAAGATTTAAAGGAATTGCCACTTTGGATTAAGTGGACAGTAATCGTGATTACTTGTGCAGCAACTATACCTCTAGCCCTCATTTTTAGAGCAAGAACTTCTTTTAGTGATAAGCCGCGAATTCACTTCATCCAGAACATGGATAATCAGCCTAAATATGTTTCACAAGAAGCAAACGCATTGTTCCTCGATGGCCGTGCCATGCGCCCTAGAGTTGAAGGGACTATTCCTAGAAATGGAATGGTGAATGATACGCATCTATATATGGGAGTTACCGATGATGCGTGGGCTATGGAATACCCAAACGTTTTGACTGTTGATCGCGCCTTCCTCGTGCGAGGTCAAGGCCGGTTTAATATTTATTGTTCACCATGCCACGGTGTTGGCGGTTTTGGTGATGGCCTTGTCCATCACCGAGCAAACCAGTTAGTTGAGACTGGTGTGAATGGAACAACCTGGGTTGCTCCTAAAAATCTACACGAAGACGTAATAAAAGAACAACCAGTTGGAGAGTTGTTCAATACCATCACGAATGGTGTTCGAACGATGTCCGCGTACGCTTCGCAAATCACAATTGAAGACAGGTGGGCAATTGTTGCTTATGTCAAAGCATTGCAGTTATCTCAAGATGCAGACCCGGCAAGCGTTATAAACGCTGATGCAATACCTCGTAAATCGGCGAACGAAGGGAGCAGCGAGTGAAAGTTGCAGAAGTAAAAAATGACAATATTCGTCTCGGCGGATTTGCCGTGAAACTTGGGCCGATTCTTGCAGTTGTAGGAATTGTATTTTTGGTCTTAAGTGCAGTGCTCGGCGAGAGTGCTGGCTGGAATACTTTTTGGAAATCCTATCTTGTTGGTTGGATGGTTACGTTAGGTCTCGCACTTGGTGCTTTATTTTTCGTCTTGCTCCAACATATGACCCGCTCTGGCTGGAGTGTTTCAGTCCGAAGATTAGCGGAAGGGATTGCCAAAAACCTTACTTGGCTTTGGATGCTCTTTGTTCCAATTTTAGTTTTAGTGCTTAAAGGTGACGGAGAAATTTTGTATCAATGGGGAGATACAGAACTTATGCAAACCGACCACCTGCTACACGCGAAGGCCGGGTATCTATCGCCAACATTCTGGTCAATTCGAGCAATCTTTTATCTTGTTGTCTGGACCGTCATCGGCACGCTCTATTTTAAATGGTCAACAGCGCAAGACCGTGATGGCGATATCAAGTGGACGCACAAAATGCAAAAGTGGGCTCCAATTTGCATGATTCTATTTGCATTTACACAAAGTTACGCGTCTATTGACTGGATGATGACTTTGCAACCAAAATGGTTTAGTACTATGTTTGCTGTTTATTTTTGGGCTTCATGTATGTGCGGTTTCTTTTCACTGATTATTTTGCTCGCACGTTTTTTGCAGAACACTGGTCATATTCAAAAATCAATTACAACCGAACATTACCACGACCTTGGTAAATGGCTATTTGGTATTGGTGTTGTCTTCTGGGCGTACATTGCATTTAGTCAATACATGTTGATTTGGTATGCAAACCTTCCAGTCGAAACTAATTGGTACATGACTAGGCAACTTGGTGGTTGGGGACCAGTTTCTTTACTGCTTCTTTTTGGTCATTTCCTTTTGCCCTTCGTATTATTGATTACGAGATGGACTAAGCGATGGCGTTCACCACTTCCGATTATTGCAACGTGGCTTTTGCTGATGTTCTTTGTGGACATATATTGGCTCGTTATGCCAGTTGTGCCAGAAGCAGCATTAGATACAGCGACTTCCTACAACGAATTGGCGACCAATATTACGAATGCTGAAATCGGTTATGGATTTAGCATCCTAAACTTTACATGTTTGATTGGTATGGTTGCGCTCTTGTTGGGCGGAACACTAATGAACTTACGAAAATGCAACCTTGTTGCAACAGCTGACCCTCGCTTAAACGAGGCGTTGCAATTTGAGAACGCATAAGAGGCACCCATGAGTCACGCACACGAACAACCACATCTTGACAACGACCACGAAGACCCAGACGGCTGGGCTACTTGGGCTATCGGTATTGGTGGATCATTTCTACTGGTTGCAACAGTTGCGATTGCTTGCGGTATTTACTATCGAGCTGCAACTACAGAAGCGTTCGGCAAGAGCGTCAATATTCGATATGAACAACGAGACATGGTTCGAGATGCACAGCGCGCGGTTCTTCTAGAAGCTGCGCATTGGGTATCACACCAAGATCCAAATACAGGCGAAGAAGTGAATCGCCTCGTTCTTCCTATCAATGATGCGATGAATATTATCGTAGGGAATGAAAACTAAACAATGAAAATGTTTTTTCCAACTTGTCATGTAGTCATTGCCAGTTCAATACTTGGTCTGTTTTCAGCCTCGAGTATTGCAGGGCCAATTTTTGCTGACGATAAGCTTGATGCCTTAGAAGGCGTTGGAATTACAGAGCATTTGGATAAACAAATTCCACTTGACTTAACGTTCTTTGACGATGAAGGAAATGAAATTGTTCTTGGTCAATATTTCAATAATGAAAAGCCAATCATTTTAACTTTGAATTATTACAAGTGCCCAATGCTTTGCAGTTTGACACTGAATGGTTTGACTGCTGGTCTTGAAGAAATGGATTGGACACTCGGTGACGAATTTGAAGTCGTAACGTTAAGTATCAATCCAGACGAGAAGCCGCCACTTGCAAAGAAAAACAAAGAGGGTTATCTAGGACATTACAGCAGAGAAGGTGCAGAAAAAGGGTGGCACTTCCTTACAGGCGAACAAGACAACATTACGAAACTTTCAGACGCGCTTGGTTTTGGTTATGTTCTTGATAGCAAAACAGGTGAGTTTCATCACACGGCATCGATAATGTTCATTACACCTGATGGCCGAATCTCGAAATATATGAACGACGTTCAATTCAGGGGACAAGATCTTCGCTTCGCTCTAATCGAAGCATCCGAGGGACGAATTGGTACAGCCCTCGACAAATTTTTACTTTTCAATTGCTTTCAATACGATCCTGACAGTAATAGTTACACGCCAGTAGCGTGGAAATTAATGCGGACAGGTGCGGTATTGATGCTCGTTGTATTAGGTGGTGGCCTCGCTGTTCTTGGCTTAACATCCTCCGACCGCTTAAGAAAATCACATAACAACTCGGATGGAACAACTTCATAATGTTCTCGATATTTACATCATTATTCGCAACAACAACGCAGGGCGCTCCGGCGAATTTCTGGTTGCCAAAACAAGCTTCGACGGTTGCACAAAGTGTGGACCATACGTTTTTTGTAATCACCTGGATTTGCTACTTTTTCTTATTCGTAATTACTGCGGCATTGATTATTTTTATGATCAAATACCGTCGAAAAGGAAACGACGTTATTGTTAAGGGGCCAACCCATAACACGCCGTTGGAAATAGCATGGACCATTTTGCCGTTACTCCTGGTGGTTGTAATATTTGTTGTTGGCATGCGAGGTTATTTAGACTTGCAACAAGCTCCAGAAGGAAGTTACGATGTGCAAGTCACAGGGCAAAAATGGTCATGGACTTTTGAGCACCCGAAATATGGTGCAACACAAGTTGCCGAACTTACTGTTCCAGTAAATACGCCAGTACGATTACTAATGACTTCAAACGATGTTCTGCACAGTGTGTGGATTCCAGATTTTCGAGTGAAAATGGATGTTATTCCTGGTCGTTACACAAGTCTATGGTTTGAAGCGATTGCTGTAGGTGAATACAACTTGAACTGCGCAGAATATTGTGGCAAAGACCACTCGAAAATGTTCGCAACAGTGCGTGTCATTCCAAAAGAAGACTTTGAAAAAACGATGATTAAATTAGCAAGCGAGTACGAAGATATGTCAGTTGGGCAACTTCCTGCGTATGCAATTAATCGTTTATATAACCGATGTCAATCTTGCCATACACTTGACGGTTCAGAAAGCACTGGTCCATCATTTAAAGGATTGTGGGATCGTGTAAAAAGTGGTGACGTGAACTTTATCTCGGGCGAAAAATTATCTAACTTATATGGCGAAAGTACAACCTACGAAGTTCCAGAAAACTACATTCGTTCTTCGTTGTTAGATCCTCAAAGCCATATTGTGAAGGGCTATCTTGGTGCGATGCCATCGTTCCAAGGGCAATTGAAAGATAAGCAAATTACAGCCATTATTGAGATGTTTAAACACCTAGATGAATTAACAGACGCAGAGGGTAACATCACCGTGAACCCAGATGGAACACCAAGGCAATAACGATGACTACATTAACTACTCAAAATCCAAACGATAATTACCTCAACCACACAAAAGGCATTAAGTCTTGGTTGTTTACGCTCGACCACAAACGAATCGGCGTGATGTACTTAGTATGCGTTTTGCTGGCATTTTTGCTCGGCGGAATATTTGCCATGATGATTCGGTTCCAACTGCTCACTCCTGAAGGCACGTTCATGACACAGGACCAATACAACCAAGCATTCACAGTGCATGGTGCGGTTATGGTTTTCTTAGTGATTATTCCCGCGGTTCCCGCTGCGCTTGGCAACTTTGTCTTGCCTATTATGCTTGGTGCAAAAGATGTTGCATTTCCAAAGTTGAACTTGTTCAGTTGGTATTTGTGGATATTTGGGCTCGTGTTTTTCCTAATAGCTTTGGGTGCAGGCGGTATTGATACTGGTTGGACTTTTTATACACCGTACAGTATTGATAAGGCATCTTCTATGGGCGGGGTGATTCCGGCACTCATCGGTGCATTCGTTCTTGGTTTCAGTTCAATCTTTACAGGAATGAACTTCATCGTAACAATTCACCGTCTTAGACCAAAAGGGATGACTTGGTTTAGAATGCCATTATTCCTCTGGGCTACGTATGCGACGGCAATTATTCAAGTTCTTGCAACTCCAGTAATCGGAATTACCTTGTTGCTTTTGATTGTCGAACGATCGGTTGGTATTGGTATTTTTGATCCTGCGATGGGTGGGGACCCTGTGCTCTATCAGCACTTTTTCTGGTTCTATTCGCACCCTGCTGTGTACATCATGATTCTTCCAGCTATGGGTGTTGTAAGTGAATTGATTTCGGTGCACTCACACCGCCATATCTTTGGCTACAAATTTATTGCGTACAGTTCAATCTCCATTGCAATGTTTGGCTTCCTCGTTTGGGGTCACCACATGTTTACATCAGGCCAATCCGCATTGATGAATATTATTTTCTCGCTCATCACATTTAGTGTGTCAATTCCATCTGCTGTGAAAGTGTTTAACTGGTTAGCAACCTTGTATAAAGGTTCAATCAGTTTGAACACGCCAATGTTGTACGGACTCTCGTTCATTTTTATATTTTCTATTGGCGGTTTAACCGGATTGCACCTCGCTACATTGGCAACAGACATCCACTTGCATGATTCTTACTTTGTAGTTGCGCATTTTCATTACGTCATGATGGGTTCAGCGCTCATTGGCTTCCTCGGGGGGATTCACCACTGGTGGCCGAAAATGACAGGTAAGATGTACCACGAAAATTGGGGTCGGGTCTCTGCTATTCTGGTTTTTATTGGTTTTAACATAACATTCTTTAGCCAGTTCATGATGGGTTCAAAAGGAATGCCTCGTCGGTATGCAACGTATGTTGAAATGCCTGAGTTCCAAATTTACCATATTTGGTCAACGGCTGGCTCTGTAATTCTTGCCGTCGGCTTTGTGATTTGTGCCATCTATTTACTTCATTCTGTATTTGCTGGAAAGAAAGCCCCCGCAAATCCATGGGGTGGTAGAAGTTTAGAATGGCAATGTCCTTCACCGCCACCATGGGATAACTTCCCAGAACAACCAGAAGTAGGCGATTGTTACGATTACTCCGTGCTCGAGTGGAATGAAGAAGAGCAAGGGTATGATTGGAGAAAAGATGCAGTGCATCCTGGCGATGAGCAAAAAGCGTAATAGGAATATTGAGAATTAGCATGTCAAACACAGATTCATCACATCACGACGATCAAATTGGACACATCGTTCCAATTAAATTTTTAATATTCATCTGCTGCATTCTGCTCTTCTTGACTGCGGTTACTGTTTGGGTTTCAAGGTATGACTTTACCGAGATTAATATCGCTGAAATGGGAATTATCTTGGCTCTTGCAGTTGCAACCGTGAAAGCCACCATTGTTGGTTTATATTTCATGCACCTTCGTTGGGATCGTGCATTCGTAGGTTTTATCTTTGTTGGCTCGATACTTTTCGTAGTTCTCTTTATTGGAATCGCATTGACAGATACGATGGAATACCAACCATCCATTATCAAAGGCGACACACCGAAAGTATCTGATGCAATGGACCTATTAAAGCACTAATTAATTAGCCGAGGATTAATTAATTGGGGATGTGATTTTGGAGTTTGGGTGGTTTGCATACCAGACAAACCAAAGCGCGCGCTGCGTGGGAATCGTATTTCCGCTAACGTCTCTTGCAATTGCAAAAAGTGGCGCAGTTCCAACGGTAAATGTTATTTGCTCTCCCGCAACAACGCATTCGATTTCTCCTGTTTCGCCAGCGCTATCAACTAATTCCTGAATTGAATAGATGACATCACCCGCGTTAGTTTTCAGCACAATGACATGTGTTTTTGGGTTGCGGCCATCCGTTGGCATTTCAGTCACAGGAAAATAAATGGTTTCATTTAAGAAATACTGCCTCGGGTCACCTTTTCGGTACCGCTTTTTGAATTGTTCATTGGGCGCAAGCGATGTTGTTTCTGGGTGTTTCGTAAACCAATTTCTCCAACTTACAACTTCGTGTGTAATTGGTTTTAAGTCTACGCGATCCCCAGTAATGGAATGCCCAAGCATTGGCGAAAATAGTTGTTCGCCACCAACTGTTTCTTTATTTGAGTAAATGAGCATGGAGCCATTTCCAGAAAGACCGCTTAAGCCAAAAGTTTTAGCCTCGCCTGCCAATGTACGCTCATACACGCCAACATGCCCGCTTGGCCAGTTCCAATAAATTAGAATTGGAACACCACCAAGCGTGTCATTCACAATTTCATGTACGTTGAGCATGTGTAACGGATATGTTCTAACTTCACCGTCAATTTCAACGCCAACGACTAAATCGCTAGAGACTAAAAATTTGTTTCGTTTGACACTATTTTTAAGAGTGAGTTCTTCAACGGATAATATTTTTGGATTTGTTAGAACAGGGGACATGTCGCGGTGTTGCATAACTGCGACAAGAGAGTCCTCTGCAAGTTGTAAATTGGAGAGGTCGAACTCGTAGGAGGAAACATTTGTTCCATCTCCAGGGCCGTAATTACCTAATCGCAAAACTGCAGGAGCAACTGCCCAAGTAAAAATTGCAATCATCACAATTCCGAGTAATACAAGCACCCAGCCACCGCTTTTGAAAGTTAGCCTAACGGTTCTATCAGACATTGCTTGTTCCAATTTCTATCCATTGAATTGTTTCGCGGTCAAGTAACATAAACACGATAATCAACGGCAAATAAATGATGCTTGCAAAAAAGAGTCGGCGAGCAGTTGCATCGTCTCTGTGACGCCAAAATGTTATGGATTTCATTGTCATGTATCCGCCCAAAATAGAACCAGTAATTGCAAATAGTATTCCCGTCGAACCGACAACAGTCATCAATAACGCAAGTGGAATAAGACACAAGCTAGTCATCACGCTCACACGAGCGGTTAATTCGCCGGATCGATCAATTGCTGGCAGCATTTTGAAACCACCACGGAGGTAATCCTCTCGGTACATCCAAGCGAGGGCTAGGAAGTGTGGCATTTGCCATATGAATAGGATGCCTGCGAGAATCCATCCACCAATATCAATGGTTCCGCTTGCTGCCACACACCCGATAAGCGGGGGAAGAGCACCGACTAGTGCGCCCACTACGGTATTGAACGTTGTAAGCGGTTTTAGCGGGGTATACACAAGGATATAAATTAAAATAGTGAGGAGAGCAATTCCAGCCGCATAAACATTTGCTCCGAAACTCAATATAGAAACGCCAATATAGGCAAGGACGATGCCAAATACAAATGCATGTGCTTTTGAAATATGACCTGCTGGAAGCGGTCTATTTGAAGTGCGGTGCATTTTTTGGTCTCGGGATTTTTCAGCAAGTTGGTTGAGTGCTGCTGCTGATCCTGCACAGGCAGTAGTGCCAAGAAGTGTCCAAAGAAGCATGAGCCAATCAATTCCGAGTGGACTTGCCATGATAAAGCCAGCACCGGTTGTCACTACAACCAATAAACTGAGGCGAATTTTAGATAATTCAGCGTATAAACTTGATAAAGTAGGTTTTACTTGTTCACTTGGCGTTTCTTCAATTTTATCTGTTGTGTTCTTCATCCAAAGGTTGGGGTAGTATACCTTTTCTCATGCAAAACGAACCAAAACAAACTGTTGCAAGAGTCCTGACTCTTTCTCTCGGAGCAACTACAGCAATGTGGGTGTTTTCGTATATTGCCCTCCTTTTCTCAGGAAAAACTGGTGGCGAAATTCTATTTGTACTCGGCGCACTTTGTTTGCCAATCGCTGCACGGTATGGAAAGTCTCTCAAAGAGGGCGCGTGCGTAGGAGTGGTTTCAGCGCTTCTTAATTTGCTCTTAATTGGGAGTATTGTCGGAGGAAAGGCACCATCTGAAATGATGTCTGTGGGACTTATTTGGGTGGCAGGGTTGTTCGTAGTCTCAATAGTTCTTGGCATTATCGGGGCATCATTTCATGGTCGATTGAAAGATTGCAGTTGCGACGTTGATTGGAATTTTGGTTTTCTCTGCGTTGCAACAACATTGGTTTTCTTGATGCTCGTAACGGGAGGGCTTGTGACTGGAATGGAAGCAGGGCTTGCAGTTCCAGACTGGCCAAACAGTTATGGACACAACATGTTGTTGTACCCATTGACTGAGATGGTATCTCCAGAAAACAAAGGTGTTTTCTTTGAGCATGCACATCGGTTGACTGGGATGCTAATTGGAATGACCTCGTTGATGATGGTTATCTGCGTATGGAAGTGGAACAAATGTAAAATTGCAAGGACACTTGCGTTGTTGATTTTCATTTTCGTTTGCATGCAAGGGTTACTTGGAGGATTGCGCGTGACGGGACACCTTACGCTTTCTCAAGATAGAGAAGTGCTTTCTCCAAACCTCTGGATTGGTGTCGTCCACGGCGTTGTCGGACAAATGATATTCGCTGGATTCGTCATGCTCAGTGCAATGATGTCACCGAAGTGGAAGAGTCCAGAAAGAGTAACGAATAAGGGCGACGCTAAATGGGCAATGATGTTGTGTGTTGCGATGGTGTTGCAACTAGTACTTGGTGCGGCTTATCGTCACATGCTTGGCGATGAAACGCTTGCACCAAAGGCAACACATATTTTATACACACATATTGCTGTGGCAATTTTGGTCTTGGTGTTTGCAATTGTGACGGGTATTCGTTGCATGGGTCGAGGTGATGCAATTCTGAAAAAGTTAGGAATGTCTTTGCATGCCTTAGTTTTACTTCAAATAATTCTTGGTGGCGGAGCGTTACTCGTTATTTTAATTAATAAAGGTGAAACTCCACCACTCTACGAAGTTATCGTTACAACTCTACACCAAGCCAATGGCGCGTTACTTCTTGGAGCAAGTTTTGCAACATTTGTTTGGGTTAGGCGTATGATGTCCTAAGATGATTAGTCTTTTACTCGCAATTTGTGTTGGCTTTCAAGAGCCAGTTTCACACGAAAAACCACTTCAGTTTTCCGTTACGCATGATGGTGTAGTTGGAGAATCACTCGATGGCCGTTTGTACATCTTGCTTACTCGTGGCAAGCTTCCTTTAATTGGTGGTCCAAACTGGTTCAACCCAGAACCATTTTTTGCACTTGACGTTGAAGGCTGGTTAGCAAATACACCAATTTTGGTTGGTGAAAATGCTGACATGATGGAAGATTCGATAACATCTATTCCGAGTGACAACTGGAAAGCAGTTGCAGTTTTTCGAAAACAAAATGACCGGTGCAAAATAGCATCGCCCGGCGGGTTGTACGGCAAAGCAGTGTCCTTTGAGGGAAGCGGGAGGGGTGCTGGTGTTGTGCAGTTAACGGTGAACACGCCAGTTCCAGAACGCACGTGGAATTTACATCAAAACCTTCGGCTTGACGAAAAAAAGAGCTTGTTGCTTAGTGATTTTTATGGACGAGAAGTGAAACATGGTGCGTGTGTAATTGTCCCAGATGATTACGACCCAAATCGCGAAGAGCCCTACCCAGTTATGTACTGGATAGGCGGCTATGGTAGCGATCACTACGGTGGTAGATATATGAAAATGATATTTACCGGTTCTGATTACGATGACCAAATTTGTCGAGTGATATTAAATGCACAAGCATATACAGGGCACCACACATTTACAGATTCTGCGAACAATGGTCCACGAATGACTGCGCTTATGCAAGAGTGGATTCCTTATTTAGAAGAAACATACAACCTGGGTGGAAGTGCAGACATGCGAACGGTTGTTGGACATTCTTCTGGAGGTTGGGCTGCAACTTGGTTGCAACTAAAAAACCCAGATTTCTTTGGTGGTTCTTGGGCCCTCGCTCCAGACTCGATGGACTTTCATTTTTTTCAGACAGTTGATTTGTATGAAGAAAATGCGAATATGTATTTCAATAGCGATGGTAATGAACACCCAATGGCTCGAAGAGGGAGTACACCCGTTTTATTCACAAAGAATTTTGTTGCAATGGATGATGTACTAAAAGACGGTGGGCAAATTAGTTCTTTTGAGGCGGTCTTTAGCCAAAAAGGTGCAGACGGTCGTCCTGCAGAAATGTTTAATCGCGTAACAGGTGCAGTTAATCCTGAAGTTGTTGAGCATTGGAAACAATTCGATATTCGAAAATATCTAGAAAATAATTGGGATACACTTTCGCCAAAATTAGCAGGAAAAATCAACATTATCGCTGGTG
>JYMV01005558.1_pt1 | contig 27213 bp, 20 predicted proteins | sample 338911 | NCBI WGS metagenome assembly JYMV01 (sample SAMN03354496, study PRJNA234377) | hydrothermal vent metagenome | biome: Deep sea; feature: Hydrothermal plumes at the Eastern Lau Spreading Center, Western Pacific Ocean; material: Seawater | place: Tonga | collected 2009 | depth 2000 m m
ACAAAAAAAACAGTGAATTCCATCTTTCCTACCTTGTTGATTTATCTTCATTTCCTTTGTCAAGGCGATACATTGTAGATGCCAAAACAGGCGAGATCCTGAAATGGAATACTCTCACCTTTACTGATGGTCCAACAATGGGATCAGGAATCAATCTGCTGGATGAGGCGGTAGATTCATTGGATATCTATGAAGGGGATACTTTTGATATGGAGCCAATTCAGGAAGCGCTTGATAGTCTAAATGTACTATGGGAATTTAATTACCCTGACCCTTATAACGCATCTTATGGTGAGTTTAATCTGATCGATGAGAGTGAAGATGCACCCAGCAGAATATATACCGTATCTGCGTACAATTCTGCATGGAATCCGGTATTTGTGGTGAACAGTGAAACAGATAATTTTTCATCGGGAACTCCATCCACATCTCACCGGTCTGGAGTGAGCGCCCACGATCATCATATTAAATCCATTGATTATTTTAATATCAAACATGGTAGGAACGGTTGGGATGATGAAGGTGGAAGAGTCATCGGTTTTATAGATTATGGTCCGAATCCCAATATGAGTGTAAATAATGCTTTTTATAACTTTATTACAGAAACGGTCCACTACGGCATTGGAGGAGGATCCTTCCGTCCTTTTACTGCCAGCATAGATGTGGCAGGCCATGAATTAACCCATGGCATTACATGGGGGTCATCAGGACTTATCTATGAAAACCAGTCCGGAGCTATGAATGAATCTCTCTCCGATATTTTCGGCTATCTTGTAGAAGCCATGTGGCATGAGGATGCAGACTGGCTTATGGGAGAGGACCTGTATTATTCCGGAGGTGCCATCAGAAGCTTAAGTAATCCGCCTGCCTATGGCGATCCTGATAATGTAAATCATCCTTATTTTGTGCCCTTTACTGATAATCCCACAGGGAGCAACGATTACGGCGGTGTTCATTCAAATTCGGGAATCCCCAATAAGGCATTTTACATGATGATTACAGGAGGAAGTCATTACGGTATTGAAGTGCCTCCGCTGAGCCAAGATTTAGATGAATCACGGGATATTGCAGCAAATATCTGGTATATCTGGAATACAGAATATTTGCTTCCAACGGATGATTTCGATATAGGGAGTCTTGCCATGCTGGAAGTCGTTTCCGCTCTTTATCCTGGGGACAGTGATAAATACAACAGTGTTCATCATGCATGGATGTCAGTCGGAGTGGCACAGTCACCAGTTGCTGATGTGGAATGGTCTGCTATGTATGTTCAACCGGAAACAGGTGAGCTTCAGTTAACAGTTGAGCTTGAATGGATGTTTCTATCAGATGTCCATGTACCGATTTTGTCTGTTCATGGAGACGATAGCAGTAGTGTTGAAATTGAACTTTTTGATGATGGCGCCCACAATGATGGGGAAGCTGACGATGACATTTGGGGTGGAACTTGGTCAGCTAATACGGAAGAAACAGTGTATGATATCGAATTTACGTTGGAAGATACAATGACCAATACTCTCTTAATTCATGAATTCTATTATAATGCATTCACCACTATGGGACCTATCGTGGTTGAGAATTTTCAAATTGTTTCACCTGATTCTTTCCCCAATCCCGGTGAAGATATAAATTTTACCATGACAATTATGAATAACGCTCAGGAGGAAGTTGTAACAAATGTCTCGGCAAATGTCTATCCTGGAAATGACGAATGTATTTGGCTTTTGGGGAGTATTGGATATCCCGACTACGGCGATATTCCCCCGGGAGGAACTTCATCCGGTACAACACTTTTCAGATTATTAATCGATCCGGAGTGTGAGCCGGATACGGATATCCCCATTGAAGTGAGAATTACCAGTGAAGGAATTATATTCTGGACGGACAGTATCAGTATTCATGTGTATGATCCACTGGGTATTAATTCAGATAATGGAATGCCTGCAGAATTTGCGCTTCACCAGAACTACCCCAATCCCTTCAATCCAACAACCACAATAGAGTTCTCAATTCCTCAAGCAGAGTTTGTTACAGTTAAGGTGTACAATATGGTTGGACATGAAATCGTAACACTTATAAATGATGAACTATCTACAGGATATCACAGCATCCAATGGGATGGCAGTCATCACCCAAGCGGTGTTTATTTTGTTAAAATTGAAAGCGGCAGTTTTGTACAGACAAAGAAGATGGTGCTGTTGAAATAATCCCCACCCAAAGGGATAGGATGAAAGCACCCAGCTGGAAGGTTTGTTTGCAAGAATCGTAGTAAATTAGTGGTTGCCATGACACAAATATTCCTATATTATTAGTCGGCTTATGTTCTTTTGGATACTGTAAATTCAAATTACCATGGGTTTAATTAAGGAGGCCAATAAATGAAGACGAGAATAACCTGTATTTCTGTTTTGTGTTTATTGTCTTTATTTTTTGGATGTGCTGATGAACCTACTCATTCGAATGTTTTTGATCCCGATACACCTAACAATCCCCCTTCTGCAGTAGAATTAAGAACTGATTTGGTAACGGATATGACTAACCATTCAATCTCATTTGATTGGACAGAATCAGGCGATGACGACTTTTTCAACTACAATATATATCGATCAGATCAGCCCGGAGTAGATACTTCATCGACATTATTAGGTAGGCATCCATACCCATTTCTCAATGCAATCACGGATACGGGCCTTCAACAAAACAGATCATACTGTTATAAAGTATATACTGAAGATAAAGGCGGATTGAGTACTGCAAGCAATGAATTATGCGTTACATCTGTGCCTGACATTTATTATTGTGGAAGATTTACTTTGGAAGGCAGCGGTACAGAATACCTTTACCACTTTAGCAAAATGGATGTTGTAACTCATGGTAGTACGAGTAATGAGTGTTATGCAATTATCGAAAGTAATTGGGATCTTGATTTTTATGCCAGAGCCTATGATCCTCAAGATCCAAGTAGTTGCAGCATGGGGTATATATGGACAAATATAATAGGTGGTGATTCAGATAATGACGGTGCGCCTGATCTATACGAGATTTACGGAGAAGCTGATCCATATGATGCCGATAATTACCCGAGCGTTGATGTGAATATTTATCCTCATATTACGCCAACAAAAGTAGTAGTCTTTAAAGATGATAATTCATCCTCCGTTACACTGTTTGTATTATTAAGGGGAGGTGAACCCTATTATGATAGCAAAATTTTAAAGTTTACCGGAGATTGGGATGAGGGGGCATTTAGCTTGGATGCTTCCTGGTTTGATAATGGTGTATTTAGAACTTCAAGAAACACTGCAATAGCCAGATATTCTTCTGATATACTATTAGTAGGTGAAGGTTGGGGTTACAGAACATTCGATCTGTCTGGAAATGAACTATCTTGGGTTGAAGTACCTGAAGTATATATAGGTGTCATCTCTGTAGGTAAAGATTCACCCACTGGAAGCAATAAGATATACCTCACTAATTGGAATGGAGAAATATTTAAATATGACAGTGACGGAAATTTCTTAACATCATGGCAGGGATTTGATTGGAACTCCGGATCATTGGTACCTATTGGATTGTTTGCTGATAATAGTGGTAATGTATTTATTTCTGATACAGAACTTGGGACTGTGAATCGATATAATTCGGAAGGAGAACTTGTTTCAAGGTGGGACGGTATTAATCAAGAATTTGTATACCCCTTCTATTTCAGTGAACAAGTTGCTATTTACGGCCAAGCCAGCTTAATCGGAGACAATAATAACAACTTATTTATAGTTGATATGCATACTTATAGAAGTCGTGCAGCCTATTAAATGGGAGTATAGTATGAAGAATATTACCATACATACTGGTCTTTTATTTGTTCTATTATTATCATTAAATAATATCTGTTTCAGTCAGGAAACATCTGTTGAAACATCAATTGTTAACACTCAAATCCAACAGCTTGTTGATGACCTTTTAACCAATGTTCCGGATGAAAATATTGGCGTTGCAGTGTTGTCATTCGAAACTACTGAAGGGAGAACAGAAGCCCGTGATTTGGGTGAAGCAGCCGCAATTCTTATAAACCAAAATCTTATAAGTGTGCCAAATATCTCGGTAGTTGAAAGAGAGAAGTTAGAAGATATTATAGAAGAAATTGGACTAAGCCAAACCGGTTTAACAAGTGATGAAATAGAAGTTGGAAATTTATTAAATGTCCAATTTCTTATCGCCGGTGCAGTGGCTGACCTGGGAAACCGTTTTCTTTTAGCTGCACGTTTCATTAACGTGGAGACAGGAAATGTTTTACAGTCAGCTTCAGTAGAAATTCCATCAAATAGTTTCCTGATGATAAGTAGTGAACTGGTAATGATTAAAAAATATCCCATCACAGCTGCTTTTAGATCAATGATATTTCCCGGATGGGGACAATTCTATAATGATAAACCACGAAAAGGCAGCATTATTCTAGGATCTGAGCTACTCATGGCAGCTTCAACAATTAGCAGTTATATACTATATAAGCAGTCAAAAGATGCTTACGATAGATCTACCCAACGAGATGTTGCCTCTGATAATTATAGTGAAATGGAGAAATATGCTCAGATAAATTGGGTAAGTTTAGGTGTAATGGGCGGCATATGGTTAGTTGCCATCGTTGACTCTTACATAGATGCCAGAAATCAAATAAAGCAATTCCGAAGTAAATAATCATAGCAAGCAAATTCCCCGCCACCTCCGAAAGTGGTGGGGAATTAAAATCCTAACTCAGCGCCTGGTCAAAATCGGATATAAGATCATCAACGTCTTCGATCCCGATGGATACTCGCACCAGGCTATCGGTAATGCCCACGGCTTCACGCTCATCTGATAACATGCCCGAGTGGGAAGTGGTGGCCGGACGGGTAACCAGCGTCTCGATACCGCCCAGGCTGGGCGCCACCACAGGAAGCTTCACCCTATCCATAAAACGCTTAGCCGCCTCCAGTCCGCCCTTTAGCTCTATGCTTAGCATCCCACTGAAACCATCGAACAGCTCCTGCGCCCGCTTGTAGTCAGGATGGTCCGGCAGACCGGGGTAGTTGACGCTCTCCACGGCCGGATGCTCATGCAGGAATTGGGCAATTTTCAAGGCGCTCTCATTGTGGCGGGCCATGCGGAGAGCTAATGTCTTTACACCACGGTGGAGTAGGTAACAAGCGTGAGGGTCCAGCGTGCCGCCTAAGTGGTTCAGCTTATGAGTGATCTGCTCGATGTGCTCGGATGAGCCAATAATCGCCCCAGCCACAATATCGGAATGACCGTTCAAATATTTGGTGCAGCTGTGACACGAGAGATCAAAACCCCACTCCGGCGGACGGAAATTCACAGGCGAGGCAAAAGTGTTGTCAATGATGGAGATGAGGTTGTGCTCCCGGGCAAAATCCGCCACCGCCTTCAGATCCGCTACCTGCAGCAATGGATTGGTCATAGTCTCCACATAAAAGACCTTTGTCTCAGGTCGCAGCTTTGCCGCCCAAGATGCCGGATCGTGAGCATCAATGAAATCGTACGACACGCCCCAGTTCTCGATGTCGTGATTCACGAAAGTATGGGTACCACCGTAGAGTGTGTCCTGAATCAGCAGATGATCGCCGGTGGAAAGAAAAGTCATTAGGGAGGTGGTAATAGCCGCCATTCCGCTGGAGGTAACCAGAGCAGCCTCCGCATTCTCCAGAGCAGCAAGTTTCTCATGAATTGCTTTGTGGTTGGGCGTATTGTTCAGTCGAATGTACTTGACATCGTGGTAGCTCTCTTCCCCGGCGGTCTCATACATGGCTGATTGGAAAATGGGAATGCTTACGGCACCGCCTATCCGCGGGTCCGGCTCGCCGGCGTGGATCAGTTTGGTATCAATGCTCATTTTCTTTTTCGTCATTTCTATGCCTTCTCCAGCGCCTGTTCCAAATCAGTCATGATGTCTTCTGGATCTTCGATGCCTACCGAGATCCGCACCAGACCATCTGTCAGTCCCCGGGCATGGCGATCGGCAGCCGGCACATCCGCATGAGTCATGGTGGCGGGATGGGTGATCATAGTCTCCACAGCGCCCAAGCTCTCCGCCAGTGCACAGAGTTTCACATTGTTCATGACCGCCTTCCCGGCTTGGATACCGCCCGTAAGCTCGAAAGAGATCATCCCGCTGTAGCCGGACATCTGCGCCTTGGCTATCTCATGCTGAGGATGGGACGGTAGCCCCGGGTAGATCACTTTCGCTACCTTGGGATGAGCTTCGAGGAATTCAGCTACAATCTGCCCGTTCTCGGTGTGCTTCGCCATTCGCAGGTGGAGCGTTTTAACCCCCAAGAGCGTCAGCCAACAGTCGAAAGGACTGGGTACGGCTCCAATGGTCTTCTGCACATACTTCATCTCCTCGAAAATGTCGTCTCGGTTGGTGATGAGAATCCCGCCGATGAGCTGGTTGTGCCCGCTGATATATTTGGTGGTACTATGCATGACGATGTCGGCACCGAATTCCAGCGGTCGCAGAAAAACTGGTGTAGCAAACGTAGAATCAACTCCGTAAATCAGGTCATGTTCTTTGGCGATCTTCGCCATGGCTTCCAGATCAGTCACTTTGAGAAGCGGATTGGTTGGCGTCTCCACCCACAGCATTTTTGTGTTGGACTTAATGGCGGTTTTTACTTCCTCTGGTTCGGAAGTGTTAACGTAGGTGAACTCCAGGTTATAGCGGACGAGAATGTTATCAAAGTGCCGGGAGACACCGCCATAAACGTCATCGGTACAGACCACGTGATCTCCGGCTTTCAGCAGCTTCAAGCAGCTGTCCACTGCCGCCATACCGCTGGCAAAACAGACGCCGTATTTCCCACCCTCGATGGCAGCCAGGTTCTCTTCTAACAGTTGCCGGGTGGGATTGGCGGAGCGGGTGTAGTCAAATCCCAAATCTCGTCCTACTTCCGGAAGGACGTAAGTCGCCGTCTGGTATAGGGGTGGTACTATGGCTCCGGTAGTAGGATCCGGTTTAATCGCCGCGCGAACTACTTTTGTATCAAATTTCATTATTCCTCCTCATCTAAAAAGCCTATCTCTTTCATCCATTCGTCATCCACAAACTTCGTCAGATAATTACGGATTGAGTCGGGCAAGATCACCAAGCACCGTTCACCTTTTCCCAACCGAGTTGCTACCTGCAGAGCTGCCCAGACAGCAGAGCCGGACGAGCCTCCGATCAGCAGACCTTCCTCTTTAATCAGCCGCCGTGCCATAAGGAATGAATCCTTATCGTTCACCTTCACGTACTCATCCACCAGTGAATTGTCCAGCACATCGGGAAAAAAGTCGTAGCCGATCCCTTCCACATGATACGGAATGATTTCGTCACCGCCACCAAGAATCGAGCCGTACGGATCAACACCGATGATGGTTACCTCCGGCAGATCTTCCTTCAGCCGCTTGGCGACGCCGGTAATGGTTCCGCCCGTACCGGCGCCAATGACCACCATGCTCAGGTTGTCGCCCATATCCTCGAGAATTTCTCCAGCGGTATCGTAATAGTGAGCGTCAGGATTTCCGGGATTGCTGTACTGATCCAATATATGGGAATCGGCGATTTCCTCGTTGAGCTTTTTCGCCACTCCTATATGACTTTCCGGCGCATCCCAAGCAGCTTCTGTGGGCGTCCGGACTATTTCTGCTCCCAGCGCCTCCAGCACCACCTGCTTCTCCTTGCTCATTTTCTCCGGCATGGTAATGATCATCCGGTAACCTTTCACCGCCGCCGCCAAAGCCATGCCGATGCCGGTGTTGCCGGATGTGGGCTCGATAAGTGTATCGCCGGGCTTGATCCTTCCTGTCTTCTCCGCCTCTTCGATCATGCGGACAGCTATACGGTCTTTGACAGAGCCGCCGGCGTTCAGGAATTCGCACTTCCCGTATAGTTCACAGTCGAGTTCACTTCCGACGCGCTGCAAACGAACAATGGGAGTTTGCCCTATAGTTTCGAGGATATTTTCAAATATCATAATTATTTTCCTTTATGAAATCAAAACGTTTCGGCTAATATTGTTTATTGATTAAATAGTAATGTAAAATTAAATTACTAAAGTAGAGCATACCAAATGTTATTCTTCAAGTCATTTAGATTTTCTACTCAAAAACATAGTCGGAATCTTTCAGTAATCCAGGGGGACAAAAAATCAAAATGTTACTAAATGGTGAGTGGCTCGATCGGGAGCAATCTATTGAAGTAACCGATCCCTTCGACGGCTCAACTGTCGATACTGTCCCCTCTGCAACTTTAGAAGATGTCGATCTGGCTATTTCAACTGCTGTAGAAGGTTTCGAAATTAGTAAACATCTTCCCACCCATAAGAAAGTAGATATTCTCTACAATACAGCCTCTCTTATGAAAAGTCGGGAGGATGACTTTTCTCACCTCATCGCTAGAGAAAGTTCAAAAACGATTACAGAAGCGCGCAAAGAGGTGAGCCGGGCCATTAATACCATCACTTTGTCCGCAGAAGAAGCAAGACGTACTTTGGGAGAATCCATCCCTTTTGACAGCTTTCCGGGAAGTGAAAATAGGGTTGGCTATTACTTTCGCGTACCAATAGGGATAATCATCGCCATTACACCTTTTAACGATCCTCTGAATCTCGTCGCTCACAAAATTGGCCCTGCTATTGCCGGAGGGAATTCAGTGGTTCTTAAACCAGCCACCGTCACACCCCTTTCGGCGTTGAAACTGGCTGGGATCATGCTGGAAGCAGGCCTGCCCCCCAAAGTCCTCTCCGTAATAACTGGACACGGTAATATTATCGGCGACGCTCTAGTGAGTGATCCCAGAGTGAGGATGATATCGTTTACAGGAGGAACTGAAGTAGGAAAGAGAATCACTCAAAATGCTGGCATTAAGAAAATAGGTATGGAGCTTGGTTCAAACTCGCCTGTCATTGTCCTCGAAGATTGTGATTTGGATAAAGCAGTAGAACTCTCCGTTTCAGGATCATTCTGGGCTGCGGGACAAAACTGTATCGGAGTGCAGCGAATCTATATTCAGAAGACTGTTTTTAACGAATTTAAGGAAAAATTTGTGGCAAAAACCCAGCAGTATAAGATAGGTGATAAACTCAAAGAAGAGACCGATATGGGGCCAGTGATTTCAGAACCAGAGGCTGAACGAATCGTTCTGTGGGTGGAAGAAGCTGTAAATGAAGGGGCGTCACTGCTCACTGGCGGAAAGCGTCAAGGTACTCTTGTGGAGCCAACAGTTTTGGAGGAGACTCCGAACGAGGCGAAGCTGAGTTGTGATGAGATATTCGGTCCTGTCGTCTCGCTATATCAGATAGAGAATCTCAAGGAAGGGGTGAAAAGATCAAACAGTGTTAATTTCGGTATACAAGCGGCTATCTTTACTCAGGATGTAAACAACGCTTTCTATGCTATCCAAAATCTTGATGCCGGCGGCATCATTGTAAACGACTCAACTGACTACCGTCTAGATATGATGCCCTTTGGTGGAGTCAAAATGAGTGGTCTCGGCCGAGAGGGAATTAAGTTTGCCCTTCAAGAAATGACTGAGCCTAAAGTAGTCTGTTTTAATCTGTAAAATCAACGCATTGGGCTACTATATCCTAAGAGGGTACATTGGAATAGCCAAAACTTGCCGTAAATTATAGTATGCCGCTCGTACCAAAAAAAATCAAGGAACTGGCCCCCTACAAACAGGGAAAACCTATTGAGGAAGTTCAGCGAGAACTTGGTCTGGACAAAGTTTACAAACTCGCTTCCAATGAGAATCCTCTAGGACCTTCTCCATTGGCTGTTAAGGCAGTAAAGGAGGCTCTTGACAATGTCCATCGCTACCCTGATGCCAGCGGCTACGAACTCCGCAGCAAACTGGCTGAGCGGTTTAAAGTAAAACTTGATAACGTTGTACTGGGAGCCGGTTCAGAAGGAGTTATGGGCACCATCATGCGGACTTTCCTTTTACCTGATGATGAGATTATTACTGCCGCAAACTCTTTCATAGGCTTCACAGTGCTGGCAAAAGCCAGCGGCCGGTTAGTTCACTGGGTACCGATGAAAAATCATCGATATAATTTAGATGCGATGGCAACGCACATAAACGACTATACCAAGATTATCTATCTAGCAAATCCTGATAATCCCATGGGCACTTATTTCACGGTAGACGAATTCGATGCTTTCATGAAAAAAGTGCCATTTCGGGTACTGGTCATAATGGATGAAGCCTACTTCGAGTTCGCTCATCATTTGGAAGATTATCCCGACTCAATGCATTATCGCTACGACAACGTGATTACGCTCCGGACTTTTTCGAAAGCGTATGGACTGGCTGGTTTAAGAATCGGCTACGGCTTTGCTCACGATCTCCTCGTCAGTAATCTTATGAAAGTTAAGGTCCCCTTTGAACCGTCATCCGTGGCACAGATTGCGGGTATCGCCGCTCTTGAAGATAAAGAACATCTTGAGAAAACAGTTGATTTAGCGAGAAAAGAACTCGAATATTTTTATAATAAACTCGAAAAAATGGAACTTAAATATTTAAAATCAGCTACTAACTTTGTTACTGTAAAATGTGAATCAGAGGAAGACGCAGCACAAATTTGTGAGAAGGTACTACATCAGGGGGTTATCCTGAGGAACCTAAAATCTTTTGGTTGGCCGGATTGCATTCGTATCTCAGGAGGAACACGGGAACATAACCAGAAATGCATTGAAGCTTTGACTTCAGTTTTGTAAATAGGCAACTCAAGGAAGGATACTATGTCGGACTTTACCATCAAGGGATTTGATCATTTGGCATTCTATGTCTCTAATGCTAAGCAGGCGAGTCAATACTATCGTTCTATGTTCGGTTTCCAGCCTGTGGCTTACGGTGGATTGGAAACAGGTGTGAGGGATAAAGCCTCCTATGTTCTAAAACAAAACAAAATTATGTTTGTTCTCTCCTCTCCTCTGGAGGACGACAGTCTCATTGGCGAACACATAAAAAAACATGGCGATGGAGTCAAGGATGTTGCCCTCCGGGTAGATGACGCTACCGCTGCCTACGAAATTTCCCTGGAACGGGGTGCTGATCCGGCTTATGCACCCACTATCCTTGAGGATGATAATGGCAAAGTGACACTTTCCGCCATCAAGACGTATGGCGATACCATTCATAGCTTTGTTGAACGAGACGAATTTAACGGAACGTTTCTTCCCGAAATGATGGATTTGGATATGCCGGAAATTGACAATCCCGTAGGACTCACTCATATTGATCATATTGTGGGAAACCAAGCTTCGGATTGTATGACTCCCGTCGTGGAGTGGTACGAAAAAATCTTAGGATTCCACCGTATCTGGACTGTGGATGATAAAGACATATCAACAGAGTACACTTCATTGAGATCCATAGTTGTGGCAGATGAATCAGAACGAGTGAAAATGCCTATCAACGAACCGGCAGATGGACTGAAGAAATCTCAGATTCAGGAATTTATCGACTTTTACAAAACAGCAGGAGTTCAGCACGTAGCCATGTACACCAAAGACATTATAGCAACGGTGGAAAATCTCAAATCCCGGGGCGTAGAGTTTATTTCTATTCCCAAAGAGTATTACGATGAAGTTTTGGATCGTGTAGGCAAAATCGATGAAGATATTGAAGTACTGGCCAAGCTGGGAATTCTGGTGGACAGAGATGACGATGGCTACCTACTACAACTTTTTACACAGCCGGTTCAGGATAGACCTACACTCTTCTATGAAATTATTGAGCGAAAAGGAGCCCGAAGTTTTGGCAAAGGTAACTTTAAGGCGTTGTTCGAGTCTATAGAACTTGAACAGGAAAGGCGAGGAAATTTGTAAGGAGGATCATTTTTGAAACTGTTATCTTATTCCAAAAATCAAAATGACGCTCCTCGTGTGGGATTCTTACAAAACAACCGAGTTATCGATGTAGTTCGGGCAGCCATGTGGATTAAAGATGACAAGAATCAAAGTGATTTCCTGAAAATCCCTACCACCATGCGCGGTATCCTCCGTACATGGACCACAGAATTCAACCGCCTTCGTGAGCTGTCTGACACAATTAGCGGGGTAGGTGTAGAAACTCTCAACGCTGGCAACAATCCTGTCTCAATGGAAGAGAGAAGTGTCCACTTTCATTCACCAGTACCCGATCCGCCCTCCTTCCGTGATTTCTATGCTTTTGAGCAGCATGTGAAAGCCGCCCGGAAACTTCGCGGTCTGGAAATGAATCCGTTATGGTACGATATTCCGATCTTTTACTTTTCTAATCATATCGTCCTTTATGGACACGGTAATGAAGTTCGATATCCTCAAGGGAGCAAAGAACTCGACTTTGAGCTTGAATTCGCCGCCGTTATCGCTACTGGCGGGAGTGATATTTCGGCTGAAGATGCTGATCAATTTATCGCTGGTTATACAATATTAAATGATTGGTCAGCCAGAGACTTTCAGCGCGAAGAAATGCAACTCAATCTTGGCCCGGCAAAAGGAAAGGACTTCGGCAGCAGTTTCGGTCCGTATCTTGTTACACCTGACGAACTGGAAGATGCCTGGGACGATAATGGAAAACTCAACCTGAGAATGACTTGCCATGTGAATGATAAACTCATTTCTGACGGCAATACTGATGATCTCTACCACTCCTTCCCCACTATGATTGAACGGGCAAGCCGAAACTCTTCTGTTCAAGCGGGTGATTACCTCGGGTCGGGAACGGTTGGAACCGGCTGCATCCTGGAACTGAGACCGGAAAATGCAGGCGGATGGATACAACGTGGAGACGTAGTTAGGATGGAAGTAGAGAGACTGGGTGTACTTGAGAATAAAGTTGTTTAAATAACACCCTCAGATACACACGGATCGACACAGAATTAAATAACATTACTGAGAAAATCATCGGGTGTGCCATGGAAGTTCTGAATACAATTGGGGCAGGTTTTACAGAGAAAATCTACCACAACGCTATGATTGAAGGACTTAAACACTTTGGAATTTGCTTTTGAACAGAAAAAACCTATTCTGTATTTTACTTAAGTGTAAAAGTTGGAGAGTATATTCCAGACTTGATCGTGGAAAACAAAATAATAGTAGAATTGAAAGCAGTAGAGTCAATCCACACCGATTATTTGGCTCAGACACTTAATTATTTGAAAGCTACTGGGCTGGAACTCGGCCTCATTCTGAATTTCGGGAAACCTAAACTTCAAATAAAACGAGTTATAAGTAATCAGGGTTAATCTGAGTTGATCTGTGGGAGGAGATAAATGCCATTCTATGTAAAACGAGGATCCATACCACTCAAACGTCATACACAGTTCAAGAAAAGTGACGGTTCGCTCTACCGCGAGGAACTAGTTAGTCGGCAAGGTTTCTCCGACATCTATTCCAACTTGTATCATATCCATATGCCCGCGGAAGTTTCATCCGTCGGTGACCTTCAATCGCTAACCTTAACTTCCTGGGAAAAACCACATCGCCACCATCATCTCCGTACGGCTCAAACTAAGTCCGATGGTGATGCCATCTCAGCAAGAGTTCCTCTCTTTTTCAACAGTGATGTGCTGTTTGCAAAAGGGCACGTTAATGACTCCATGAGCCATTTCTATCGCAATGGTAACGCCGATGAAGTTTTGTTCATCCACAGAGGCACCGGTACGCTGAAATCGAATTTGGGGCAACTCGATTTCCACGCCGGAGATTACATCGTAATCCCTCGGGGCGTCATATGGCAGATGGACATAAATGAGCCTTGCTGTATTCTGGTGATCGAGACTGCCGGGCCGGTGAAGACCCCAGATCGCTATCGAAATCAAAACGGTCAGCTATTGGAACACTCTCCTTTCTGTGAAAGGGACATCCGTGTTCCGAAATTTATTGAGCCTATTGATGAAGATGGAGAGTTTAGAGTTGACGTCAAACTCTCTCGAGGGATTCAGACTTATTTCTATAAACATCACCCCTTTGATGTGGTAGGCTGGGATGGTTACTATTTCCCGTGGATCTTCAACATCAATGATTTCGAGCCCATCACCGGGCGGATTCATCAGCCGCCCCCTGTGCACCAGACATTCCAGGCACCGGGACTGGTGATCTGTTCCTTTGTACCTCGGCTGTTCGACTACCATCCCGAAGCGATCCCGGCTCCCTATGCACACAGCAACGTTGACTCGGACGAAATTCTCTACTACGTTGAGGGTGAGTTCATGAGTCGCAAGGGAATCGAGGAGGAATCTATCACATATCATCCTATGGGACTCCCTCATGGTCCCCAGCCGGGGAAAATGGAGGAATCCATCGGCGCCAAAGCGACAACGGAACTGGCAGTCATGGTCGACACTTTCAAACCTCTCCGGTTGACGGAAGCATGTGAATCTATTGATGATGCAGATTATCCGCTGTCGTGGCTGTAGCTACATGATCATCGATCCCAAAGAACACCCTTTTCAAGACATCCACAAGCTGATGATCGGATCCATTGTGCCGCGGCCCATAGCTTTTGTCAGCACACTTTCCAAGAGCGGAATCCGCAATCTAGCCCCGTTCTCTTACTTTAACGGTGTTTGCGCCAATCCACCCACCATTATGTTCGCGCCTGCCCGACGCGGTTACAGCGGTGATACAAAGGATACACTCAATAATATCCGGGAAACGGAGGAATTCGTGGTCAACATAGTATCTGAGGATTTCTCCGAACAGATGGTGGCCTGCTCCACCGACTTTGATCCGGAGGTGGACGAGTTCGATGTCTCCGGTCTTACTCCAGTTTCCAGCAACATGGTGGCACCTCCACGTGTGGAGGAATCTCGAGTAAGCTTCGAATGCCACTTGAATCAGATCGTTGAAATTGGAGACGGATCAGCGGGAAGCGGTTTCGTTGTTATTGGGACAGTGGTACTGTTCCACGTTGATGATAGTGTATATGAAGACGGACGTATTAATCTACAGAAGCTGAAGCCTATTGGCCGCCTCGCCGGTTACGACTATTCCCGAATCAGTGACACTTTCAAGATTGTCCGTAAGATTCGACCAGACTAAACTCCTACCTCAATTATGAGCCTCAACTGGCAAGAGGAGATAAGCGATGCCGAAAAGGCACGTTCTATTCAAGGTCTCCCTTCAGAAGAATCCATGGTGCTGTATCCTAGTGCTCGTTCACTATTGGAATCCCAAGCTCTTTTTAATGAAGATAGACCATTCGTCAAATGGCTGGAAGGTGATGAAGTACGCTCTGCATCTTATACTGAACTTCATAATCTTGGCAAGCAGACTGCGAATTTCCTCCGTACGAAAAAAATCATGTACGATCATCGTGTTATTCTAAACTCGCGGAATAATCTGGAAACTGTGGCAAAGCATATGGGGCTTTGGTTGGAAGGTGCAGTGGCAATTCCCGCTACAGGTGAAAATAATTCAAATATTGCTGAGAGTGTTGACCCTTTTCCTGATGATGATTTTATAAAACGTATTAAACAACAGTCAACTGATTATGAACTCCGTCAGAAGGCAAAGCTATCGGATGATATGATATATTTTACAGCACAAAATGATCGCACTATCGCGCTATCCCACAATAACGTTCTCTCCGGCGCTCTCTCTAACAGTCTTCACTTAAATATTTCGGAGGAAGACGTGATTGTCTGTCCAATGCCCATGGGCGATAGCTTCGGATTCATTGCCGGTTTAGTCACAGCCACCTATGCAGGCGGAATTTTCGCTCCGTGCGAATCTGAACCAATGGAGATGTGCACATTAGCAGCCAAGACGAATGCTCGCTGGATGCTGGCAAACAACTCGCTCCTGAGTAAACTACTTGACGACGCGGATGAATATCGTCCTCAATTACCGGATGACCTGCAATTCATTGCACCTGCAGATGGGCTTTCATCTGATATGGTTCTGAACGTTCTCAATCGCCTTGGGTGTCAAACCATCACCGGATATTTTAGCACCGAATGTTCGTCATTCGCCACTCTCACTCCTGCCGATCTGAATGACAGTGAGTATAGATCACTTTTTGCCGATTCGACTGTTCTTCCCATCGGAGGCGGACTGCAAACCACTGAAGCTTACATCCACGATGCCAAGGGCTCACCCGTTCAAGACAGAAAACTTGGAGAACTGGTGATACGCGGGCACACTGTCATGCAGCGCTACGTGGAAGATGAATCGGGGACTGGTACAGCATTTAGGAACGGTTGGCTGCACACCGGTCGGAAAGGTTTTAAGATCACTTTGGATGAGAATAATGTGAAATTCTTTCTTAAGAACTAATTATCCACACTTTATCTCAGACCACTTCACACGTTCATCATTAGTAACCACCATTTCATGAAGTATCTGAAGAGCTTCTTTTTGCTGCCGCCAGCTCAAAAGTTCTACAGCGGTTTCGATACTGCACCATCGAAAAGATTCGTGTTCATCGGAGAGCTCCACTTCTGCTGATGTAACTTCAATCCCAAACACTGGGACAAGATGCATCCGGTCATCGTGGCTCTGGTAAAATGAACTGACATAATCTATGGTAAACATTCGGGCCGGCTCGAATCCTGTCTCCTCTTTCAGCTCACGAATAGTCGCTTCCACGGCAGATTCACCGTCCTTAATATGTCCGGCTACTCCCTGCAAAAGATGTCCGAAGTGCTTTTCGGGAGAACGCTTCAGCAGTAGATAGGCCGGGCGGTTTCCATCCCAGCGATAGACGTAACTGTCCACGTGAGTGGTAACAACTTCAGTCACTGCTCTCCTCCAATCCTGCGAGGAATTCCTGTGACCATGATGCAAATGTACCGGCAGAGATTTCTGTACGAATGCGTTTCATCAACGAGAGGTAAAAGGTAACATTGTGGAGCGATGCCATCCGGAGGGCGAGGATTTCATTCAGCTTGAACAAGTGGCGGAGATAAGCCCGCGTAAACGTCCGGCAGGCGTAGCAACGGCACGACTCATCCACCGGCGAGAAATCGTCCTTATAACGTCCGTTCAAGATGTTAAACTTTCCGCTCCAAGTGAAGATCTGACCGTTCCGGGCGTTTCGAGTCGGGATAACGCAGTCGAACATATCCACACCTGCCTCAACAGCTTGAACGATATCCTCCGGCTTTCCCACACCCATAAGGTAACAAACCTTCTCTTCAGGCAAAAGTTCATCTTTCATCTCCAGAATCTCAAACATGGCAGACTTCTCCTCTCCCACCGCCAACCCTCCAATGGCAATACCCACATCCGCCAGCGGCACAAGCTCTTCAGCACTGCGGCGGCGCAGATCGGGATAAATGCCACCCTGAAGGATAGGAAAAAATGCACTCGCCTTGCCGTAGAGCGGCGGATTTTCCGCCAGATAATCTGCGCTCTGCTTAGCCCATTTCGTAGTGCGAGACACTGCTGCTTCCACATCATTCCGGGATGCATCTCCCGGTGGGCATTCATCAAACGCCATTATGATATCACTCCCCAGCTTTAGTTGGATTTCCATGGATATTTCCGCTGTCATGTGATGTTCGCTGCCGTCAAGAGAAGACTTGAACACCACTCCATCATCGGATATCTTCCGCAGTTTCGCCAAACTAAAAACTTGGAAACCGCCGCTATCGGTGAGGATAGGACGTTCCCACGCCATGAAGCGGTGGAGCCCGCCGGCCTGACGGATTGTTTCCATCCCCGGGCGGAGAAAAAGATGATAGGTATTGCTGAGAATTATGGACGCTCCGGCTGTCATCAGTTCCTCCGGCGAGAGTGTTTTTACGGCTCCGTACGTTCCAATGGGCATAAAGACCGGGGTCGAAATATCACCTCTGTCAGTAGTCAAAACTCCAACACGGGCGGAGGTAGCGGTGTCCTTTGCTTGAATAGAAAAGTTCATACTGCAGTAATTGAACGCTTCATTTACAAAATAGAATCAAAGCAGAAGATCAAAAGCTTCCCGTACGGACTTTACTCCTTGCAGTTTTATACCTTTGGACTTTCCCTTCAGTTTCTTCACACTTGTCACCGGTGCTATGATAGATTTGAATCCGAGCTGTTTCGCTTCTTCCATCCTCCGCTCAAGGTTAGACGCTCCCCGTAGCTCGCCTCCCAGTCCCACCTCTCCAACCAGCACAGTGTCTGCAGGCAGTGGACTATCGTTCAGGCTCGAGGCAATGGCTGAAATTACAGCCAGGTCTGCCGCTGGTTCGTCTATCCGCAAACCGCCTACAAAGTTGACGAAGACATCCTTGGTACTCACCGGAAAGCCGAGCCGCTTCTCCAGGACTGCCAGCAGCATGGCTAGTCGCCGGATATCGAATCCAGTCACGTTCCGCTGGGGTGTACCAAAATTGGCGTTGGAGGTTAACGCCTGCACCTCCACCAAAATAGGACGGCTCCCTTCCATTGATGGTACCACTGCTGAGCCAGCTACGTCGGCATTCCTTTCCGCGAGAAAAAGTTCTGATGGATTTGCCACTTCTACCAATCCCTTCTCCGTCATCTCGAAGACACCTACTTCACTGGTGGATCCGAATCGATTCTTAACTGCCCGCAGAAGCCGGTAGTCGTGCCGGCCGTCGCCTTCCAAATAGAGTACCGTATCTACCATATGCTCCAACATTCGTGGACCGGCGATGATGCCGTCTTTGGTCACATGACCGATCACAACAGCTGATAACTTAGATGATTTGCACCGCTCTAAAATCTTCTGTCCGCATTCGCGAATCTGTCCCACAGCCCCCGGCAGACTGTCGTTCCCATCCGAGTAGATAGTCTGGATGGAGTCAATTATCAGGTATGCCGGCTTCACTACTGATAGCTGTTCTTCGATCCCCTCCCAGCAATTTTCTCCAGTAAGAGTCAGCTTATCCGAGTCAATTGCCAGCCGGCGGGCTCGGAGAGCAATCTGATCCTCACTCTCTTCAGCAGAGACATAAAGGACGTTCTGTTTTAGTCCCGCGACCGCTTGTAAAGCCAAAGTGGACTTGCCTATACCTGGATTTCCACCCAGCAAAATCACCGAACCGGGGAGTATACCTCCGCCTAAAACACGATCAACTTCAGGGATGCCAGTGGTTGCTCGTTCCAATTCATCGCCATACAGTACATCCTGCAGTGGAACAGTCTTTCGTGGCTCTCTCCGGGAACGCTTACCGTTGGTGGAAACAGTAAATTCTTTCACAGTTCCCCATTCCCCGCAAGACGGACATTTCCCGTGCCATTTCGGGAAATCGTTACCGCAGTCGGAGCAGAGAAAAGTTATCTTTGACTTGGATTGTGCCATGATCGTGGGAAATGAAGTTGATCACGACCTCAGGGAAAATCAAGAGAATTTCATAAATGCTTGAATCTACAAATCCGTCCCGAGCGATAGGTAGTACTGGGGTCTGGATGAGCCGCGCATGGTGTAGTCCCAAGCAGTATCCAGTCGGAGAATAAAGTAGCCGAGGTTGATTCTTATTCCGACGCCGTAATCCACAATAATGTCATCGAATTCTTCTCGGCCGGTATTAGGATTCACATAAGAATAATTGAAATCTCCATCCCAGGCAGCGCCGGCATCCACAAACATTACGCCGCGGATATTGCCGAATATTATTTTCAGCGGGAACCCTAACGCAAGATAGTTCACGAATGGGAAACGAAATTCGAAATTAGTCAGGAAGAGGCTCGTCCCAGCCCGTTCTAAGAATCGTGTCCCTCTTACCGGTAGAGCAAAAATGGAGAAGTAGAGATTTTTTAGATAGTCTTCCTGATCACTCTCAAACAGATATTCATCAGGGTTGAATCGAGTTGATTCATCAGTTACTCCATTTGTCTCTCCAACACCAAAAATCCAGTTATCCACACCACCCAAAAAGAATTTCTGTGCATCGGTTCCGAAACTCTGTCCGGCCATAACTCTTAAAGTAAAAGTGTAGATGCGAGACAGTCTGAAATAGCGACGGGCATCCAGCATGACAGTCTTAAAGTCCAGCTTATTTCCGTAGGCGTTAAGACTCTGGAAATACTGCAGGTTTGCACGGAATCCGTCACCGGGACCGGTGAAACCCCAGACCGAATTGTCATAAATCCAATTCAGACGATAGGTGAGTGCTTTAAGACTGATGTCTTCACCGATTTCGTATTCATCAAAACCAGCCAAATTATATAAGCGATGATTGATAGTGTGAGTGCTGATACCAAGCTCAATCCGCTGGAAGCGGCTAAACGGCCGGGCAAGAGATAAATCTAGAGCATAATGCCTGAGCCGTAGAAATTGATATTGACTCCCAAAAAAGTTCGCTGTGTGGTAGAAAGAAAATGAATAGTCTGTTCTCTTACGGAGATAATCATATTGGAAAAAATAGTCGCTATTCTCAGGACTGATGACCATCTCCGTCCCGAGGAAAATCCGGTGATCGCCCAAAATATCGCTAAACGCAAAGAGTGTTGTACCCATGTACCCGAAAACATTGCTGAAGCTCGCCTGACCATTTACCAAATCGAGAGAAAATCGTGTTTTGTAGGGATGGATGAGGTAGTCACCACCCTCTTCCATATAATCACCGAGAGCCAACGGTTCTTCACCCAATCCTGATGTGGAATCCACCTCATCATTGTAGTGGGAATATTCTGAAGCAAATATCCAGCGGGTGAACTCTGATTCGTCAAGTCCTCTATGCTTACGCTTTTTCCGCTTGTCATTTGATTCTTGTACACTATCATCAGTCTCATCACCCTTCAATGCAAAGTTCGATGCCTTCACATCAACCGACTCCATGTCCAGAGGGTTAGTCAATGAATAAATATCCCAACCAATATCTGAGTAACCGGAAAAGATGAGATTCTGATCATCGTTGGACCAACTAAGCTGGAAAATCCCGGTTAAGACATTACTGATGGCTCGGGAACTTCCGCTGTCGAGATCATATAGGTAGAGATTCCAAACGCCATTTCTATCAGCAGTGTACGCCAGCGTGTTGGTGGTATGGGACCAAGCCGGATAATTTTCACTATCTGGTGTATTGGTGATTCTTAAAATTGCATTACTCTTAAGATCATAGAGATATAGGTCTGTCTGGCGATAATCGTGGTCGATCATACTGAATTCATCTGGCTCAAGAAGATGATCTCCTCGATCAGATACAAACAAAAGTTTAGAACCATCAGGACTCCAAGTAGGTTCACTATCGGAAAATATATCCTTCGTAAGATTTAGGAGGGATTTATCTTTTAAGTCATATATATAGAGATCGCTAGAATTGTTCTTATTCCCAATAAAGGCAATCTTGTTTCCTACCGGACTCCACGATGCAGTAAAGATTCCTTCCAAATCGAATGTCAACTTCCTCTCTTTACCAGAATCTACATCGATGATATAAAGTGCGTCAGATTCTCCCGATTTTGCTGCCAGAACGATTTTCTTCCCATCTGGTGACCACGACAATCCCGGCTGCAGCCATTTCAGTTCCTCGAAGTCCGGTGTCCGATTTCCTTTCACCAGTTTTTTTAAGACCTTACCGTCTTCCGCAGAGATTAGATAAACATCAGCGTAACCGCTTCGATTAGTCAAAATCGCGATACGGCCTCCATCAGGTGAAATAGCTGGAGAAACATTAAAGTAATTCTGAAGTTCTTCATGGTCAGTGAGGCGATGTGCATAATCTTCTAGATATTCTCTACCAGCAAAATCAGGCCAATATTCTTTCTTGAGATACTTTTCCCAGCGTTTCGAAAGATCTTTATAATCAAGACCAACAGAATGCTCAAAAGCTTCTTCTACGTTCTGCTTCTGTTTAGCGCGTCCCCAAATCTCTCCAATCTTCTGCCATCCGTAGGTATCTGCAATGAATTTCCAGACTGACTGACCTCCTTTGTACACCATGTAATATTCCAGTTCTCTAATATCAGGAATTCTTTCATTAACAGCTACATCTCTCATGATCATGTCCGCTTGAGTGTCCCATTTCATGGAAAGATATTCTGCCAAACCTTCATTCATCCAAAGTGGAATACGGATCTGAATACGATTGGATATCAAACTTTGAGCTGAACCGCCATAGATCATGTCGTTAATAAAACCGTGAACCAATTCGTGATGAATAACATGACGAAACTGCTCATATGATCCCTCAAATGGAATTACAATTCGATTTTTGAAAAGTTCAGTTACACCACCTACCCCTTCCGGCATGTACTGGTAAGTCACGTTTGTCTGCTGAAAGTCGTTATGAGAGCTGTATACGATAATGGAGATCCGCTTCTTCAAATCCCAATTGAGGTGGAGACCGATTTGGTCATATGCTTTTTCGGATACCTCGGAAGTAAATTCAGCCAGTTGCAAATTCTCACCATAGAAATAGATATCAAAGTGAGCAGACTGAATATAGGACCAGTCAAAAGTCCGATATTGGACTTTATTTTTACCGAAGTTTTGCCCCATTAGCGAAAAAGGAGCCGCTAGGACAATAGCAATTAATGTAATATGTAGCATTCGTTTCATATCTTTACTATGTATCATGCGGAAATTGGTTCCAAGCAGAGTTCCTTTCCGTCATTCTTGCAATAAATTAAAAAAGATTACCGGAGAAAGCAAATGAGGTTCCATTCTCTGACTTTAACTACATCAGAAAGTTAAACAACTTAAACTTAGAGAGAGGACAATTTTGTTTGCGTGATGAAATCACCATCGGTAAGTTTTCAGACGATGGATCTCCCTCTCTTTTTTATCTCAGACGTACATCTCAGACTTGCTACTGTCGAGACAGAAAAAAACAAACGCGAGAATCTTATCAATTTTATCGACCATGTAGCCGAACAGGGAGGATCCCTCTTTATCGTCGGTGACTTCTTCGACTTCTGGTTTGAATACAAATACGTCATCCCTAAAGCTTATTTCGAAATCCTAAGCGCTCTTCAGGAAGCTAAACGAAAGGGAGTAACTCTTAATTTCGTACTTGGTAATCATGACTATTGGACCGGGGAGTTTATCAATGAGAGGATTTTTAACAAAGTATACGAAAAAGAAACTTACATAGAAGTTGGAGGTAAACAAATTTTTGTTACTCACGGAGATGGACTTCTATCATGGGAAAGGGGATACAGAATATTCAGGGCTATCATCCGGAATCCACTATTCGTCTTTCTCTATCGCTGGATTCACCCTGATTTGGGTTATGCATTTGCTCGTTGGATTTCAAGAAGAAGCCGTCATTACAATCATACTGACGAATACAATGATAAAGTCATGGGTGAATTGAGCGAATACGCAGGAAATATTTGTCAAAATGGTGCTGATTATGTGGTTATGGGGCACTATCATCAAGCAAAAGAAGTCAAACTTACAAGCGGGAAACTAATTGTCTTGGGTGACTGGATTAGATACAACACATTTGCAGTCTTTGATGGTGATAATTTATCTCTTAACTATTGGAGGTAATTATTACATGAATAAAACAAAATCATTTGGAAGAATATCCGTTTTCATTATAGTCACTTTGATCTGTGTACTTACTCTTTCTTCATGCTCTACTATAAAAGGACTCTTCGGTAAGAAATCCATAGGAGAACAGACTCTTGCTGGAGTTGAAGAACTGAGATTAAGTTACATACAAGGTGATATTTCTGCTCTGGAAGAATTAATTACTATTTATACTAATGATGATCAGCCACTCAACGTGAGAGTCTCAGCAGTCAGAGCCATGGGCGAAAGCCGACACCCACTGGCATTACATTCCCTGGCTGAATATGTTGGTGCTGCTGAGGCGCTTGAACTCGATTTGATGACAACGAGCATAGATGTTCTTGGAGCTTTTGAAAATGATCCCATCGCATCTGAAGCGTTAATGGAATCTATATTTAGCATTGATGAAAAGCTGCGAGATCTTCAGGGTACTGTATTCAAGAGTTTGACTAATGTCAGTTCTGAAGATCAGGTTTTAGCTCTTATAGATGTGTATGAACGAAGCAGAGCTGCCTTTTATAATACTTCAATCATGATATCAAAGACATTGGCAGAGATGGATGAGGATGAGGTCGTCCCCATCCTTATCTTTCTGGCTAAAGACGAGATGCTGGATGTAAAAACACGCAACCGTGCACTGGAAATCCTATCCAAGCGCAAAGATGATCCTAAGGTGGTGGAAATGTTTGTAGAGATGCTAACTGATCCTTCCCTGGAAGCACAGGTTCGTGATTTCGCTCTGCATACAATGAAGGGAGTTAAAGAAGAACGTTTGATTTTGGCTTTGCTGGAAACGTACAACCAGGGCCAAGCCAGCTATTACTCCCTCCTGAATACACTACTGGATGCATTGGGTAAGTTCGATGATCCAACTGTCAAGCCGACTCTTGCTGAAATCGCTCTATCAGATAATATACCAAGAGATTTGCGGGTAAAAGCCATTAATAATCTGGGCAATTTCAGAGATCCGGAAATTTTTAAGAAAGTCCTCCCCATGCTGGAGGATCCTGAGAGCTACATCTATTATCCTTACATCATCGAATTGGCCCATACACTGGGTGTGGCAGAAGAATACAAGAACGAGATCAAGGAAGCTGCTCTGGTGGCTCAGGAAAAAGCACTGGAAGAAGAGGAGCGTGACAAATAAATGAAATACCGGTGGCTTGCACATTTAACTCTGCTCATGCTTTTCATCTGGGGCTGTGGAACCAAGGCACCAGTATCCCGTCCTACCGAAGGTGCCTCTCAAGCTACCGTAGAAATTCCGGGAATATCGACTCAAGAACAGTTGGATTTTATGGCTACGGCAAATCGTTTAAGAGGACATGTGTCATCACTTATTTTTCTGTCAGAGAATCGGGCCGATGCCACCTTTACTGCCGCATCAGATCAAATACTCAGTGAGGAGGAATTAGAGAGATTAGACGAAATTAAAACTCAGGAGGGCTCTACCTACAAGGACCTAATCTTCGACCTCGACACATTCATAGGATATCTCCCGGCAGAAGGTCAGATGTACGCTAATATCTCCAAAGGCCGAAAAAATGTTGTGGGAAAGTTTGCCACTTATACACTCTCGTTAGATGCCGGTATTGCCGATCAGAGTCTTGATCCTGAGGAGAAAAGTGCCATCGAATCCAACTCTCGCATCCTGGTATCGGAACTTACCTTTATTGAATCTTCACTACCATTGCCACCCGATAGTATGAGAACCGGAAGTATTTTTATTGTTGAATCCGATTCGGTTGACATGTTCTTCGAGATAGTAGAGGATGTAGAAGAGATGACTCGTGAACTGGAGAAACTGAGAGCAACAGTTGCAGAATATACCTCAGCCAAAGAAGAGATGAATACTTTCCTGGAAAGAGAACAACTTATGAAAGGAGAGATTGAAGCAACAAAAAGTGACGTTTCAATCCTGTACACACAAATTGATACAACAAAGGCAGTGCAGGAGCGCGGGTTTGGTACGCTGAAAAAGAATTTGTCCTCCTCAGCTGACTCTATCGGTACTCTCATCAGACAGGTGGATGCATCTATAAAAGACAATATCGCCAATCTTGCCACTGATATCGCAGACAGCCTGTCATTACAACAAAGTGCATCGGACAGCCTATTCTTTCAGGTAGGTATAAACATGTCTCTTTTTCGGGCACAAATAGATTCTCTGAAAGGCGTCGTCCGCTATTATGACATTGCTGAAAAAGGTCTACCTATAATTGATGAGGAAGTGCTAAACATACTAAAACTTCCACTTCTCAGACATAAGATTACTCTCGCTAATGGAACTATAGTAATCGGACACATCCTTGCGGAAAATCTGGATGTCATCATCATGCAGACTACTATTGGAAAACTGGTGATTGACAAACAGTTCATCGTACAATATGATGAGAAATTTTTCCCTGGTCCTAAAGTGGAGTTCGAAGGCGACTATCAGTTAATCGAATATTCTGATCGAGAAGAATTTGTCGGCACTGTTCGTAACGTTGGGAAAATTCGAGCTGATTTCGTGAGAATTACCTTCTTCCTTTGGGGCGCTACAACCAATCCTCTCGGTATTGGCTCAGGAATGGTGGACGGAATGACCACCCGGTTTACTACGGGAGTCATCAGCGACGCATCTCTCGATCCGGGTCAGACCGGAAGGTATTATGTGGTGGTAGAAAAGCAGGTCAGTAAGAAAGTAGCTTACCGTACTAATGAATTGAATTGGCGGGAATTCAAAGCTGAGGAGTGAGTGAGTGACTCTTATCTCCACTTACTTTGTCCTGATAATTCTCTCCCACATCTGTTTTCGTTCGTCTGGAATCAGATAATCCCTAAACATTTTTTCTCTATACTTGGTAAGATTCACTCGGTGTGTGACCGTTAATAAATGAACTCTCAGCGTAAGCTCCGATTCTTTGATCATTTGACCCAGTTGTTTTAGACTCACCGGAATCTCCCATTCAAACTGAATCATATCCTCCTTACTTATTTCTTCTTCCACAGTGATACTGTCTCTATCCGCTTTTACAAGAATTACACCATCCAGTGACCTAAGCAAGAATCCCTTCAGTGGAAAATCATGATCACCAGAAAAGACAAGATGGTGGCTCCAAGATTGCTGGCCGCGTTCTCGTGTCTTCACCAACTTCAATTGGAAACTGGAGATCATTAGCCCTTGATGTGCTTTGGGAGGTAATTCATTAGGATCAAACAGGTAACCATAATTTTCAGCCACAGTTTCATTTCCTCCAAAAGATTTATCATACTCAACTTTGTATAAGAGTTCCCAATACTCAGGTGTATTTATGAAATGCTCAATAATCACCTCCCTGAATGCATTGATTGCATCATCTAATTCCTTTAAAGTTTTTTTGCCAGTCTTGTAGTCATCTTGGAAATTTATATTTAATGCTTTGAAACGATCATATTTACCGGGATCTGTTTTCAGTCCTTCCATTTCGCTTACATGGTCAATAAAATCAATACGCCATTTTATCATCGACTTGAGAGTAATCTCTGCAGTTCTGACTGTGGCTTCCGCTTCACCAAAGGTTGCTCTCAATTCACGATAGGGTGGCTTCTCCTGTGTATATCCCCGAGGCATCTTCTCCATAAGAGAGGAATAGCGTAAGCTATCTTTCTTCAGGCTCTGCATTGCATTTTGGTAGCTCTTCTCCAGAAGTACCATATCCTTATCCATCTCGGAGAGGATATCTCCGAATTCACTAATGAGTTTAAGCAAATTCTCAAGATCTTTTCGAAGCTCCTCTACCCGAGAAGTACCT
>JYMV01020772.1_pt1 | contig 27199 bp, 23 predicted proteins | sample 338911 | NCBI WGS metagenome assembly JYMV01 (sample SAMN03354496, study PRJNA234377) | hydrothermal vent metagenome | biome: Deep sea; feature: Hydrothermal plumes at the Eastern Lau Spreading Center, Western Pacific Ocean; material: Seawater | place: Tonga | collected 2009 | depth 2000 m m
CCGAGTTAGTCAGTAAATAAGGTTCGGTTCCGAAACCATTAAATGCAAAAAATAAATTTTAATTAAAAAGGAAAATTATGTCGACAAATTTTGAAAATCTTTGGATGCCGTTTTCTGCCAACTAATTCCTGCCATGAATCCTTATTGTATTTCTCCATTATAGACGAAATTAACACCTTGTCTGGATGAGCGTCTTTTATGGCTTTATATTCATCCAGCCACACTTCCAGTGTTCTGTCTGATATCAGTTCAATGTTCTCAAAGCCAATAATTTCACCACTTGGGGTTTTTAATTTTCCATATCGAGGGGCAACATTGATGACCGGCGTCTCGGTCAAACTAACCGTTTTTGCGGAAACACCACCCCAGCCATTATTAAATGCCTTGATGATCGTTTTTGAATTCGTGCTTGGAGGCCCCGACCCAATTATAAATGGGTTTGGAAATTTAACGCCGTTTACTTCTATACTTATATCTGCCATAATTTTCTCTATTAATTATTAAAGTTCCACCAACTTATCATAGGTTTCTGGACGACGATCACGAAAGAATTGCCAGGTCGAGCGCACTTCATCTATCATATCCAAATCAAATTCAGAGACTAATAACTCATCTTGATCTCTTGATGCTTCTGCAATAATCTGTCCTCGTGGATTCACAAAATACGATGTGCCATAAAATTCTCCTAAATTCCAGGGTTTTTCGGTCCCAACTCGATTGATGCAACCCATGAAATATCCATTGGCTGCTGCATGGGCCGGTTGTTCTAATTTCCATAAATATTCACTTAATCCAGCAACCGTTGCAGAAGGATTGTATACAATTTCTGCTCCATTTAATCCAAGACATCGTGCACCATCTGGAAAATGGCGATCATAACAAATGTAAACGCCTACTTTAGCATATTTAGTTTCAAAAATAGGGTAACCTAAATTTCCAGGTTTGAAAAAGTATTTTTCCCAAAAACCAGATGTATGGGGAATATGGTTTTTTCTATATTTACCCAAGTATTTTCCATCTGCATCAATGACTGCTGCTGTATTATATAATACACCTGCCTGCTCTTTTTCATAAATAGGAACAATGATAACCATATTATATTTTTTTGCGTAATCCTGCATTAGTTCAGTCGTTGGACCTGGAACTGCTTCTGCAGAAGCATACCATGCATTGTCTTGTCCTGGACAAAAGTAAGGTGTATTAAATATTTCTTGTAAACATAAAATTTGGACACCTTGTTTACCCGCATCTTCAATGAATGGAATATGCTTTTGAACCATTGCATCCATAATCTCTTTGATAGTTCCTTCTCCTTCCGTCATTGGAAGACTCATTTGGATTAATCCAGATTTAATATTTCTAGCCATTCGTAATCTCCTTTAAAATTTTATTATTTCATTCCGCCATAAAGGCCGCGTTTTAAAAAATGTCCATCACCTTTTTTACCCACGTACTCACAATTATTAATGATTATTTTACCGCGGGATAGAACCGTTTCTGTAAACCCTGTTACTTCAAACCCTTCATAGGAATTATAATCTACATTCATATGGTGTGTGCAAGCATTATTCACGCTAATTGTTTCTGTTCTATTCGGATCAAAGACAACAATATCCGCATCGCTTCCCACAGCGATAGTCCCTTTTTTAGGAAAAAGTCCAAATGTTTTTGCGGCCGCTGTGGATGTTAATTCCACAAATTTATTTAAGGAAATCCGCCCTGTTTTAACGCCACCATTAAATACAAGACTCATACGATTTTCCACACCGGGTGCACCATTTGGAATCTTTGAAAAATCGTCAATCCCCAATACTTTTTGGTCCTTAAAACAAAAAGGGCAATGATCCGTAGCAATGGATTGAAGGTCACCAAATTTCAACCCTTTCCATAATTCATCCTGATTCCATTTTTCTCGAAGAGCAGGTGTCATTACATATTTCGCCCCTTCAAACCCTTCTTGATCATAATAAGAATCATCTAAAAATAGATACTGTGGACATGTTTCCGCAAAAGCGTGAACACCACGATTACGAGCCAGCATAACTTGCTCTAAAGCATCCGATGATGAAAGGTGTACAATGTAGATTGGAACATGTGCAACTTCTGCAATAGATATGGCCCGATGCACACCTTCAGCTTCCATTCGAGTTGGACGTGTAATGGCATGATATTTTGGTTCAGTTTTTCCATCTGCAACTGCCTGTTTTACTATTTCATCTATTACGATTCCATTTTCCGCGTGCATACAAACAACTGTGCCATCTTCCCCTGCTTTTTTCATGGCTCGATAAATGGTACCGTCATCCACATATAAAACACCCGGATAAGCCATAAACAATTTGTATGATGTTACTCCTGCATCCGCCAACATTTTCAATTCATGGACGCGATTATCTTCTAAATCTGTCACAATCATATGAAATCCATAATCGATGGCTGTTTTTCCATCCGCTTTGGCATGCCATGTATCCAACGCTTCTAACGTTGAATGGCCTTTAGATTGTATGGCAAAATCAATCAATGTTGTTGTTCCGCCGTGAGCCGCCGCACGAGTACCCGTTTCAAAATCATCTGCAGATGTGGTACCGCCAAAGGGCATATCTAAATGGGTGTGTGGATCTAACCCACCTGGAAATAAATATTTTCCAGATGCATCAATAGCTTCGTCTGCTTCCATTTCGAGATCTTTCCCAATAAGGGTTACAGTTTCATTTTCAATAAAAATATCAGCCAAATAGTCATCAACTGCTGTAATGACACGACCATTTTTGATTAGCACAGACATCGTTTTATTCCTTGTTTATGAATCATTAAATATTTTACGCACTTTCTGCGCTATTTCCCCAAGCTTTTAGACCTCTTTCTTCGTCGGTCCCTGGAATTGTATTATCTAATATTAACGCAGAAAATGCACCCACAGCCATCCCTGTACTTCCCAAAGTATTAATTATATTTGCCAACCAAACAGGTTCTAATTGTAAAGGATTTTGAATAAAATATTCAGGAATAGATAAACCCATAAAAAATGCAAATCCAAGAATAAATAAATTTCGCGTAGAATTTAAATCAACAAATTGAAGATTGGATAAACCCACTGCTGTTATCATGCCAAACATGGCACAATACATTCCACCAACAATAGGTTGAGGGATTGTTGTGAATAAGGCACCAAATTTAGATACAGTTCCTAATAAGATCATAATCACAGCTCCTGCTTGAACAACGCGACGAGAACCAACACGGGTAAGCCCAATGGCACCAATATTTTCACTATAAGAAGTCGTTCCATTTCCTGTACCAAATAGTCCCGCTATGAAGCATCCAATTCCTTCAAATGTGATACCTTTATTTATTGTTTTTTTATCGGGTGTGGGTGCTCCAGAAAGCCGGGCGCAAGCATAATAATCACCAATAGATTCTACCATGGAAGCAATATAGCCTGCCAACATTCCAATGATTGCAGCTGCACCAAATTGGGGGAGTCCCCATTGAAAAGGATATGGAATTCGAAACCATGATGCATTTTTAAGATTCGCCAAGCTTGTGTGAGCCGGATGCCCTTCAGGAAAATATCCTAAAAAGGTAAAAAGCGCCGATACAGTCCATGCAGTGATAATGGCTAATAGAATTGGATAAAGTTCAAATGTACGATGTTTGCTTCGGAGATATTGGCTAAATAGAATAATCAAAAAAATTGTTAAACCGCCAATAGGCCAATAGCGGCCTGCTTCAGGTGCGCCAAATTTGAATAAGGATAATCCAATCAACGCAATGGTTGGTGCTATTGTTATGGGGCCTACATATCGTAATAGCCGACCAACCAATCCGCTGGCACCAACAAATATTTCAACAAGAGATCCTGCAATAATTGCACCTTGGACATGTTGCATTCTTACTTCCCAACCGGCACTCGCTAATGATGCCATTCCAAGGATTGCAAATGTAGGCGCTAAAAATGAAAATGTTCCACCCTGAACGATAGGTAAGCGATTTCCAAATGTTGTTTGTAGAAGTGTGGTAATTCCACTGACAAAAAACATCGTAGCTATTAACCATCCTTTTTCTACTGGATCTTGGATTCCTAATGCTGGTGCTAATAACAAAGGGATTGCCACTGTTGAACCAAACATCGTTAAATAATGTTGAAACCCCAGAATTATCGTTTCCCCCATGGGGGGGCTGTCGTTAATACCGTACAATAGTGATGAATTACGATTTGCCATGACTATCCTATTTTTTTTCTTTACAAACTTAACTTAATTAATTCCCAAAAAGACGACGAGGCAATACCTTAACCTTTTTGAGTTCTCTGAATATACTTTGGTGTTTTAAGAATAAGTCGGAAATTAACAACACAATTGAGATGAAAACAGTTATAACTCCTGATTATCAACTAATGCTAAACACTGCAATCCAACAGGCACAAAAAGGCCTAAAAGAGGGCGGAATTCCTATTGGTGCCGCCTTGTTTTCAACTAATGGGACTTTATTGGGAAAAGGGCGAAACAGGCGTATCCAGAATGATGACCCTTCTGTCCATGGCGAGACGGATGCATTCCGGGATGCTGGCAGGCAGCTATCCTATTCAAATATTATCATGGTCACAACCTTAGCGCCATGCTGGTATTGTAGCGGATTGATTCGGCAGTTTAAAATTAAAACAGTTATTGTAGGTGAATCGGTTAATTTTTCCGGCGGAGTAGAATGGTTAAAGCAAAATGGCGTTGAAATTATTGATCTTAATTCTGATGACTGTATTTCTATGCTTGCAAATTACATCAAGGATAATTCTGAAATATGGAATGAAGATATTGGGGAAGAGTAAATGGACAGGTTTTATAGCAGAAAAAACGCCTGCCCCTTTACCTGGCAGAATATGTTTGGCGTTACAATCATAGAAATGAAAATATTGAAAACCAGAAAAAACTCATTCTTAAACAACTTGAAAGTCAACATGTTTAGTGGCTCTTTTACGACTTTACCCTAATCAATATAAACTTGGGAAAAAAGTTTCCCAGGGAATAACAACTTTACCCATTTTGAGTTGTCTGTCATCATTATATTAATCATTAATAGTAAGGAAGTTTTTCAGTGAGAATTTTTTTTCTAATCATATCTATTTTTATTTTTTCTCAATGTTCGTCGCTTGATTCAAAAATAAATATCGGTATAATAATTATTGATGAGAATGGAACTGAACGTGACGCCGTTCAATCCTTTTTTGCGGATAAATCATCTAAATATGATGTAGCATATTTAAATATAGAAACTTTTGATGCTGTTTCACTGAATCAATTTGATTTGTTGTGGATTCATCGTCCTGACTCTTCTGAAATACAGAATCAGGAAAAAAGACTAAGGGATAAAGTAACACAATACGTATCCGATGGCGGCAAATTATTTTTGAGTCTCGATGCAGTGCGACTCCTAAATACGTGGGATATTGAACCACAGACCATTGATGTCTCTTATAGAGAAATGATAGATGAAGGGTATGGTCGTAAAGTGGGTGTCCACGCCTTTCGGTCACATCCAATTTTTACAAACCTCTTTGGCGGTGCCTACATATGGCATGGCAAAATAGATAAAAAATTAAGAACATTAGGCTTTTTTTCAGACAAGATTCCCCTTGCTGAAAACAGCCATGTGATTGCAGTGGAAAGTGTATTTATCACCTATTTTGAGGATAGAAAACTGCTTTGGGAAAGCAATGTAGGGAAAGGGAAGATTTTATCTTTGGGAGCCTACTTACATTTTTCAGATCCAAATTATCACCAAATTGAATTTGAACAGTTTGTGGAGAATTGTTTTGCCTTTTTAAACGGCGATATCAAAAATGTTAAGGAACAATTTTGGACTTATGATGCTCCGATGGTGAAAGAAAGTCAACTAAATATGGGTAAAACTGATTCTCTAAAACCTGAAAAGTGGAAAATTCCCAAAGCCACTTTGAGTAAGTCCAGAACAGTAACAAAGAATTATTATTCAATTCCATCTCCCACTGTATTAACCCAAGGAAAGGAATTAGGGGGTATTGAGGAAATATGGACCCATCCATTTATGTCTGTCAGAGATATTTTGGTCGCCATTCAGATTGAGGAGAAATCAAAACCAATTTGGTTAACAGACATTGAATCCGAAATAGAAATAAGACCCGATATGATCATTCGAAAATATCGTTTATCTAATGGAGTGACTTTTAAGGAAGTCGTGGTGAATAACACCAATACAAATGCTGTGATTGCCCATTACGAATGGGAAGGAAATCTGTATAGAGTAATTACAACATTTAAGAGCAATCTTAGGTTTATGTGGCCCTATTCAGAAAAAGCTTTAGGCTCGATATTTTATCAATATAATAAAGAAAACCATGCATTCATGGTTCATAATGAGTCAGAGGAATTTTTCTCGATAATTGGCTCAAATGTTAAACCAAAATCGGTTTTAAATGGTGCTTACGACGGATTTATTTATAACAATAATTCGTGGCAACCCATTGAAACAGATTTGATTCAAGTATCCGGTTTAATGGAATTTGACGGCGAAGAAACCCATGCGTTGGACCTATGTTTTTCTGCATCCGCAACTGGCATAGATAAAGCAATTAAGGATTATAATTTGACCCTTGGGAATCCAGCCCAATCCTTTCGAAACTCATCCAAAATAGTGAAGGGTGTCTTTGATAAATATCTACAAATACACACGCCCGATTCAATTTTTAATGAAGGATATAAATGGGCATTAATCAGTACAGCGCAATTTGAAGGAAAGACGCCGGGAATTGGCACATCCTTGATGGCCGGCTATTCCACAACGGCGCGCGGATGGGATGGCGCCCAGCCAATCAGTGGTCGTCCCGGTTATGCCTGGTACTTTGGGAGAGACGCCCAATGGAGTGCTTTGGCCGTAAACGATTATGGCGATTTTGATCTGACGCGGAATGTTTTAGAAACATTTATAAAATTTCAAAATGTAGATGGAAAAATTTATCATGAATTAACCACCAGCGGTTCGGTTCATTACGATGGATCGGATGCGACACCATTATTTGTGGTATTGTTTGGCGATTATTTCCGTCATTCCGGGGATGTTAATTTTGTGAAAAACAATTGGTCTTCAATCGAAAAGGCCATGGCCTATTGTTATTCTACCGACAGGGATAATGATGGTCTCATTGAAATATCAAATGTGGGTCATGGTTGGTTAGAAGGGGGCGCTTTATATGGATCACAAACTGAATTTTACTTGGCTGGGATATGGGTAAAAGCTCTGGAAGAAGCGGCCTATTTAGCAAAAATTGCAAACCAAAATACATGGTATAAAAAATATGATTATGATGCAAAATCTGTAAAAGGGATAATTAATAAAGGATTCTGGAACGCGGACGGGGGGTATTATAATTACGGTAAATACAAAGATGGGTCTTATACAAATGAGTTAATAATTCTATCTACCGTACCGGCATATTTAAATGTACTTGATAAAGATAAGTCCATCATAATGATGGAGAAATTTGCGCAGAATGATTTTTCTTCTGACTGGGGTGTAAGGATGGTTGGAAAATCTTACCCGAAGTTTAATCCTCGCAGCTACCATTTTGGTAGTATTTGGCCCTTATTTACCGGCTGGACTTCTCTTGCGGAATACGCGACCGAGCGGTCCATCCAGGGATTTACCCGAATCATGGACAATTTGATGAATTATAAATCCTTTGCCTTAGGCCGGGTTTCAGAAGTATTGCATGGTGAAAGATACGAACAAAGCGGTGTCACCCAATTCCAATGCTGGTCAGAAACCATGGTGATTCAACCGATTGTTGAAGGCATGTTAGGATTTAATCCTGATGCACTGGATAATCGGTTTGAATTGAATTTAAGTATTCCATTTAATTGGGACACGCTGAGCGTAAATAATCTGAAGATAAAAGATAATTCAATTAGCCTTGAGATGGATAAATCCGAAGATCGTGTGATTTACAAATTTGAAGCGCGAAAACAGGTGGGCTTGAATTTCAATCCTGAAATCCCTCTGAATACGCAAGTCAATTCTGTAGTGGCCAATGGGGAAAAGATTGATTTTAGAATAATAAAAAATAAGGAAAGTTGGCGCATTGAAATAAAGCCATTAGAAATTGACACAGCAATGCTGATTAAAATTGAAATGGTTGAAGGTAAATCAGTTTTACCAAAAAATTATTTTGCCACAGAAGGCAGCACATCAAGTGAATTTAGTATTTTAAACCAGGAATGGATTGATAATAATCTGTTAATTCTTTTAGAAGGTATCCCTGGGAACCGGAATGAATTTGAGGTATATGTCCCTGGAGGAATTCAACAGATTAAAGGTGGGGAAATTGTAGATTTCAATTCAAAAAATTCCATAGCTAAAGTTGAAGTTTATTTTAATCCGAAGAACAATAAAAAAACCAAAAAAGTATTTATTAAATAATGGAATGTGATAAATGATGATCAGGAAACACCTAACACTCAGATTTACAACTTTAATTTTAATTGCATTTGCTTGCCAAAGTTGTGCGAACTCAAAAAATGATTGGACGATAGAATACAGAGGAAAACAAACAAAATTATTTACACTCAAAAATCCGAATAACCTGGAAGTAACCATTACGAATTATGGCGGGAAAGTAGTTAGTCTAATCGTTCCTGATAAAAATGGAAAATTTGAAGATATTGTTCTCGGATATGATAATATTGACGAAACCATAAAGGGAAACCTCTATTTTGGCGCTCTCATCGGCCGATATGGAAATCGAATCGCGAATGGAGAGTTTCGAATTGATGGGGAGGAATACACCCTACAAACCAATAATGGCGCCAATGCGCTTCACGGGGGAGAAGTAGGCTATAACGATGTGGTATGGGAGGCAAAGCAAGAAGGGAATACGCTCGTTCTTAAACATTTTGACCAGGATGGGCATGAGGGTTATCCCGGAAATTTGAATGTAGAAGTCATTTATGAATTGACGGATAATAATGAACTCAAAATATCCTACAATGCTACGACGGATAAAGCGACGCCCATCAACCTAACACATCATTCCTTCTTTAATTTAAAAGGAGCCGGGAATGGCACCATCTTAGATCATAAACTCATGATAAATGCGGATCGTTATAATTCAATTGATTCCGGGTTAATTCCAACAGGGGAATTGGCAATGGTAAAGGAAACGCCTTTTGATTTTACGAGTCCAACCGCTATTGGGAAGAATATTAATGCGGATAATCAGGATATAAAAAATGGCTATGGGTTTGATCATAATTGGGTATTAAACGGCGAGATTGGAAAGATGAAACTTGCGGCCAGGGTCCTAGAACCAGAAAACGGCCGGGTCATGGAAGTCTATACAACGGAACCAGGCTTACAATTTTATGCCGGTAATTTCCTCGATGGCAGCGATGTGGGAAAGGAAGGGAAAAAATACGAGTATCGCACAGCATTTTGCCTCGAAACGCAACATTTCCCCAACTCTCCCAACCAAGAGAATTTTCCCAATACAATCTTACGCCCCGGCGAAACTTATTATTCTGTAACAAATTATAAGTTTGACGTAGTAAAATAAAAGGGGTTGTGTGGCTACTAATCTTTTTGTGTTACTAATCCCACATCCAGCATCATTCGGTTAATGATGCCCGCCCAAATATAGGTCTTGTGGTAACCGCCCCATTGGTGGTCAGGACTGTAAAATTCCCATAGATTGTGGTTTGCTTTCAGTTGGGATAACATACCATTCACTACTTTTTGCACGAGTTCCTTTGCCTCTTTATGATATCCATAATCAATTAATCCGCGCATAATGAGGAAATTCCACTCCACCCATACAGGACCATTCCAATATCCTTTAGGATTATAATATGGATCAGCAGCTGATAGAGACGGAATACCATATTCTCGCCAAAAGGCATTCGGATCCGTAAGTTTTTCGACCAAACTTTTTGCCTGCTCTTGATTGGCGATACCGGCCCATAAAGGCAAAAATCCAATTATTTCATCCCGTTTCAGATCGTTTGGTTTAGAATAAGTAAAATCGTTATCCCGTTTATCCACATTATAATAGAAGCCCTGTTTTTCATCCCAACAATATTGATTTATTAATTGAGTACGGGATAGATAATCGTTTTTCCAATGGGAGGCCTCATCTTCTAATCCCAATTCACGGGCCATTTTTTCTAGGGATTTGGCTTCTTTTACCAGCATTGAATTAATATCAACACCATCCAGATTTGCTGGCCAGGTGACTTCATCCCATACCGCTACCAATCCATCGCGCACAGATTCTAAAACGGCATGGCCGCCCCATTCGCATAACCCATCGCTATCCGTATCACGGGTGGCAATGTAAAAATTATAAAAGGCCTTACTTGAGGCATACATTTCCTTAAGGAACTCCTTATCGCCTGTCATGACATACACTTCCCAATTGAGCCAACAATACCAGGGCGCTGAGGTGGTTAATTGTCCATTATGTTCAATCACCTCATTTAAGTATGCACCCGTTCGGTAATTTATATATCCGTTGGGATGCTGTGTTTCAGCGTACACCCTTTGAGAATTCATGGCGCTAACAGGATCCAATAACGCATAAGCTAGCATGGTGATGCTTTCGTGAAATACCTGCCCGCCGTGGCCCCACCCCCAAATCGGCTCACGAGAAAACACATAATAATTATTCGATAAATTACCTTCCGGCGGATAAAACACTTGGCGCATCATATTGAATGAACTACGCCATAATAGTTCAATATCTTCATTCGCGAATGAATAATTATTTTCTATGGACTTAAATAATTGTTTCGATTCATTGAGATAATTTTCAAAGTGAATTTTTTCTAAATCATCAGCTTGTTTATTGAGCATGTTTTGTTTATTAGGAGAATTAGTGACGCGAATGAATCGTAATTTTTCAGATTGATTAGGTTTTAACGTATACCTTTTTCGAAATGCCAGAATACTGGCGGAATCCGGTATTTCAGGATTCGGTTGTTCAAATACAAAATTCTTTAATGTTGCTTGCGGATGCTTGGGAGAATATCCGTCGCTATTTAAAAACCGGATATCCACGTGCAGGTCACTGACAGTAAATATATTTTTAAATGTTTCGTGATATGGTATTTTATGATTAATTGTCCAACTATCGGGATATTTATGACTGTCAAAAAAAGCATTATTTTCATTTATGTCTAAATGATCTAAGGGTGAATAATCGTTGTTGTAAAATGAAATAATTTCAAGATTCTTTTTTTCTGACAAATTATTGATAATTCGTATGTCGACTAAAAGGGCATTGGAGCTTTCGACCAGGAAATCAACCCTGCATAAAAGATCTTTAAAAGGTTGAAGTTCTACGGTTACCAAGTTAGGATATGAATTTGTAATTAGCGGTGGAGAGGCCATCTCAGAGATCGTATATACCCAATCACTATCTGACTTGAAGGTGATAAAAAAATCACCGCCCTGTTCGGACGAAAAGCCAAAGGGTTGGTCCGCAATTGCGTATTGCAATTCATACCCTTGGTCAATAATAAAATTCGAATGATTTATTTCTGCCGCATAGGTGGTATAAATTGGTGAATGATGATCAAGCTTATATTCTTGCACATTTTTGCTGCAAGAAACAAAAAATGTAAAAACGAAAACAGAATACCTCAGCCAAAATTTTCTTTTCATGGTAATCAAATTAAATATATTCTAAGAGAAGTTGACAATCTTTTTTGCTGAGATCAAGGGAAAATTAAGAAGCCAATATGAGCCAGAGGCGTTTCATTTGATAGCAATATACCCATACCTTCAAAGCAGTGAATGGTGGTTCTGAAATCAAAGATAAGGTTCGGTATAGTATTCCTATGGGTTATTTGGGTCAGCTCATTCATAAAATATGGATCAAAAAAGATCTTGAAAATATTTTTGAATATCGTAAAAAGGTTATTGAAAAACTACTTACACTTGAAAAATCTAATATAGTTTCAATGGATGAATACAAAGGAGCTACAGCGTGAAAGTTGCCTTGTTTGGAGGTACCGGATTTGTGGGATCTTATATTGTTGACGAGCTTATTAACAAAGGGCATAAACCCATTGTATTAGTACGAAAAAATTCTGAAAAAAAGCTCATTCAATCATCCGAATGTAAAATAATCCAAGGTGATATCAATGATATGGGTGCCATTAATAAAACAATAGAAGGCACCGATGCTGTTATTTATTGCATAGGCATTATTCGTGAATTTCCTAAGAAAGGAATTACATATGAAAACCTGCACTTTTATGGTGCAAAACGATGTATTGATTCAGCGAAAAAATTGGGAATAAATCGCTTTATTTTAATGAGCGCAAATGGCGCAAAAATCGATGGAACAGGTTACCAGGAAACAAAACATTTAGCAGAAGAATATCTCAAATATACAAATCTGGATTGGACCATCTTTCGTCCTTCATTAATTTTTGGTAATCCCAGAAGTGATGACCGTCCAGAATTTTGTACCCAACTTAAAAAAGATATGTTGAGCCTTCCCATACCCGCTCCAAATTTCTTCAACGGTTTAAATCCGTTAAATGCTGGTAAGTTCGCAATGTCCCCAATTCATGTAAACAATGTTGCTACATTTTTTGTTAAATCAATTGAAATGGAAACAACAATAAAGAAGACTTATCATTTGGGTGGTACTGCTTATTACTGGAAAGATATTATTTTAATAATTGCAAAAGCATGCGAAAAGAAAAAATGGACTATTCCTGCTCCTGCTTTTGCCATCAAGATTGCTGCCTCGTTCTTGGGAAGGTTTTCATGGTTCCCTATAACTAAAGACCAGATCACAATGTTACTGGAAGGAAACGTTTGTGATTCTTCAGAAACATTCAATGTTTTCAATATTGAACCAACACCTTTTAATACAGAAACTTTACATTATTTAAAGAATTAATATGCAAACATTCTTACCCTACCCAGACTTTAAAAAATCAGCATCCTGTTTGGATTACAAAAGATTAGGAAAGCAGAGAGTGGAAGGTTTACAGATTTTAAATGCAATTCAAGGCGATACTACTTTGAAGGGTAAAACATATAAAGGTTGGTTAAATCATCCGGCAACAATTATGTGGAAACAATTTCCTCACGCATTAATGTTATACACTAATACAATGATTAATGAATGGAAAAATTGTTCTCATGTTCAAATGATATACCATTAATTATTTAAATCGGACGATGGGCAACTAAATTAATTCCAAGAATAATGAATACAAAAAAAGTGAAAATGGGATGTGCACAACACTTTTGTTTCAACTGAGAAACAAAATTATTCAAATGAAATTCCCATAATAATTGAATTCCTATCTCGTTTCAATTCTTTCATTCCATATTTTTTATAAAAGTGAAATGCACGTTGGTTTTTAATCCCCAATTCAAGATGCAGCCCTTTAGATCCACGCACTTTTAAATCATTCATAAAATAATCCATCATTTTTTTACCCAATCCTTTTCCCTGTGCCCGGGGTAGAAGATTAATATGTAAATGAGATGGATATTGAGGAAAATCCTGGGGAATCTCAGGATGAAAAAGTAAATGGATACATTCTTCATCTTTATTCCATGGTTTTGAACTTTCAGTAGGATCTGAATATTGTTTTTGGAGTTCCGGGAGCCAATCTGATTTGACTTTATTAAAAAATGATAGTGTATCTAACGCACCGATGATGTAACCGCATACACCCAATTCATTCTCCAATAAAAAAGCCGATTCCGGTTCAAGATTGATATAAGGTCCTGCATAAATATGCCCCAAAACCATTGGGTCATTATGTATGTGTTCCGCTCCTGCCCCAGAATTTCCGGTTTTTAAACAAATTTCATAAACCAAATCATGGTACATAGCATTATAGGGGATTATTTGGAATGGCATAAATATGATTATCATCCGCAATTAAATCATTGGCAGATTCTATGCCAACTGAATAACGAATTAAAGTATCAGAAATACCTGCTTTCTCCCGTTCGAGGGGACTCATGAGTGAATGAGATGTTTGAACCGGTCGGGTGACTAAGGTTTCTACCCCGCCCAAACTGGCAGCATTTATGGCAAATTCGAGGCGCTGAATAAATGCATCCGCCGCTGCCACATCTCCTTCCAATTCAAAACTAATCATGGCCCCAAATCCGCATAAGAATTCCTTGGCATTTTCATGACTCTTACTGGATTTTAATCCAGGGTAGTTCACTTGGGTTATTTTAGGATGATTTTCTAAAAAATGTGCAATTTCCATGGCATTCTCACATTGGCGTTCCATCCTTAAAGACATTGTTTTCATTCCTCTGTGGAGTAAAAAACAAGAATTCGGGTCCAAAGATCCACCCAAATGTATTAGCTTGGAATTAACCTGAGAAATATGCGCCTGACTGCCCATAATCGCACCGGCCACTATATCCGAATGACCATTTAAGTATTTGGTGGCTGAATGAAGCGAAATATCAAATCCATTTTTTATGGGGCTAAACAGAAGGGGCGATGCAAAGGTGTTATCGATCATCGAAACCAAGTTATGTTTTTTCGCAAATTGCACTACTGCATCCAATTTGGCCACATCCATCAATGGGTTTGTGATTGTTTCTACATAAATAACTTTTGTGTTGGACTTTAATTTTGACTCCCAATCTTCCGAATTCAGGGCATCAAAAAAGTCGAATTCAATTCCATATTCCGGAAGGTCATGAACCACATAATCTGCCGTGCCGCCATAGAGTGTATTATGGGCCATTATATGATCACCTGATTTTAAGAATGCAAGCAAAGTGGTCGTAATGGCACTCATCCCCGATGCGGTAACCAGTGCAGCTTCTGCCCCTGATATCGCAGCCAATTTTTGATGAAGCGCCACATGATTGGGTGTATTATTCAATCGAATATATCGAATAGAGTCGTAGGAGGTTTCTCCCTCATATTCGAAATTTGAACTTTGAAATATTGGCATACTGACGGCACCTTTTATGCGAGGATTAGGCTCGCCGGCATGAATCAATTTTGTATCTATAGAAAAATCTTTATCAGTCATATGTGTTATCCTTTCATCCAAAAATATATCCTTCCTCATGAAACCTTATGGCGACCACCATTGATAATGTTTTTCCTCGTATCCTTAATGACCCTGATACTCCAAGGAACACCTATCGATCAAACATAAGAAATGTATTCAGGTAAATATGCTCTCGCACGTATGGTTTGTTCAATATTCTCGGGTCGCGGAACTTGGGCTAAATTATTATCAAATACATATTCAGCAACGGCAGTTGCAATTTTTAATGATATTTCACGAATATTCGTTAAGGGTGGATAAAGTCGCCCCTCATTAAAATCAGTTTGGCTAACCATTTCACCCAGCATTTGAGCAGCAATAACTAACATTTCGTCTACCACCCGTGATGCCCTTGAAATGACAATTCCCAATCCTAACCCTGGGAAAATATACGCATTGTTTCCTTGTCCTGGATAAAACGTTTTTCCCTTGTATTCAACTGAATTAAATGGACTTCCACTTGCAAATATTGCCTTCCCGTCTGACCATCGATAGGCTTCTTCTGCAGTACATTCAGACTTAGTTGTTGGATTAGATAGAGCAAAAATGATTGGATGATCATTTTCTGTAGCCATGGCTTTAATGACTGCTTTTGTAAAAACATTTGGTTGCCCAGCAACACCAATAATTACGGTGGGTTTTAATTGATGAACCACTTCGAGAAAATTGGTTTCTCCCTCTATGGGATGGGCGAACTGTTCTTTATTTGGCGTTAAATGGTCTCGCCCTTTTACCACCAACCCGCGGGAGTCAAATAGATATATATTTTCTTTCGCATTCTGAGAATTGAGACCTGCCATTTCCTTTGCTCGGGTAATATCTTCTGCAATTCCAATGGCTGCTGACCCTGCACCATAAAATAATATTCGTTGTTCTGAAAGAGATGATTTTAAATTTTTCATCGCAGTGAATAATCCTGCCAAGACAACGCTACCCGTTCCCTGAATATCATCATTGAAACAACAATAATGATTACGATATTTTTCTAAAAGTCGATATGCGTTTTGATTCGCAAAATCTTCAAATTGAACCAATGCATTGGGAAATACTTTCGCCACCGCTTCCATAAATTCATCGATTAATTCGTCATAGTCTTTACCCGTAATTCTTTTATGTCTTAAACCGATGTACAACGGATCTTCTAGTAATTCTTCATTATTTGTTCCCACATCTATCGTAATTGGAATTGTTTTCCTCGGATTGATACCGGCACAGACGGTGTACAATGATAGTTTGCCCACTGGAATTCCCATACCATCTGCCCCTAAATCACCCAAACCCAGAATGCGCTGACCATCGGTGACAACAATAATATCCACCTCTTTTCTCGGCCAATTTCTGAGTATTGTTTCAATACGCCCTTTGTCATTATATGAGATGTACATCCCACGCGGTCGGCGAAAAATATGCCCATATTCCTGACATGCCTGCCCCACGGTGGGTGTATATATAATGGGTAAAAATTCTTCTGTCTCATCCATAATTAATCGATAAAACAATGTTTCATTTCTATCCTGCAATGACATGAGATAAATATATTTTGCCATATCCGATTCAAGAGACCGAACGGTTGACAATACTTTCATTTTTTGTTCAGTTTGTGTTGAAATATGCGGCGGTAGTAACCCTTCTAAATTCAACAATCTTCTTTCAATTGACGAAAATGCTGTTCCCTTATTCAATAAAGGATTGTGCAGCAAGGCCACACCTTTCAGATCCTTTTGGATATTTTTCATAAGCTTGCTATAGTACTCATTTTGATCTCTTACTTGTGTTCAGTTTTCTTTAGAAACTTTTATCACTACTGCTGATTCTTGAAGAAGGTGCCAGTTGGCCAATCTTTCTTCCTGGGCTACCTTCATGACTTCATGTGGATTACCATCTTTATCAAAATGTTTTGCAAAACGACCTTCTGTTTTGGCAAAATGAATAAAGTGAATTTATTCTTTCGTCTTGGTTTACATCATCCCTTTAAGTATTTTTTGGGACTGTTCCTTTGTGAGCCCTAAATCACGAAAACAAATAGGGCCACCCTCACCCAGCACCGGCTCCAGGTCACCAAGGGTTGGTCTGTCCTCAATTTGGAAGAATTTTCCATAGTAGATATCATCGCCCCAAATCATTGCTTTTTCACAGGCGGCTTTCCAATCGCTGAAATCGTGTTTCTCATCTTCTAACTTTTTGAGCCGTGGTTTAAACCATTGATAGGAATTGTCCTTATTAAATGTGACACAGGGACTGAAGATGTCAATCAGCGCAAATCCCTTATGTTGGATGGCTTGGCTCATCAAATCCGATAATCCTTTCGGGTCGGCACTGTAACCACGGGCAACAAAGGTTGCACCATTCATTATTGCCGCTGTTATTGGATTGATCGGCATTTCAAGATTACCGAACGGAGTGCTTTTCGTTTTCTTTCCAAATTCGCTGGTGGGCGAGGTTTGCCCCACCGTAAGTCCATAAATCTGGTTGTTCATAACCAAGTAGGTAAGGTCAACATTTCGACGGGCGAGATGGGCTAAATGATTTCCACCAATGCCGTAGCCGTCACCATCGCCACCGGTAACAATCACGGTGAGTTCGTGGTTGGCCATTTTGGCGCCGGTTGCAAAAGGGAGCGAACGGCCATGGAGGGTATGCATACCGTATGAATTAAAAAATCCGGGGAAATTAGAAGAACAGCCTATCCCGCTTACAGTAAGGATCTCGTGAGGCTGCAAGCCCAAGTCTGAGCAGGTCTTCTGGAGGGAATTTAAAACGCCGAAATCACCACACCCGGGACACCAGTCCGGATCCACATTCCCTTTGAAATCTTTGGCCTTTAGTTTAACATGGTTCGTTTTATCTTTTTTTACTGCTAATTCTGTTTCCATAGAATAATCTCCTTAAACCATTATTTTTTGTTCGGGCACAAAAATTTCTGTATCACCAGCCATAATTGCTTTAACGCCGTTTACCACCTGATGAGGCATAAAGGGTTCACCGTCATATTTACGAATGTGAGCGTCTACATCCATCCCAGTTTCGCTACGCATATAGCGGTAGAACTGGCCAGAAAAGTTGTTTTCAACGATAATAACTTTTTTACTATTTGTCAGAACTTCATTTATTTGCTTGGTGTGGAAGGGGACGATCCACTTAATCGGCAAATGGTTAGCATTAATGCTTTCAGCTTTCAACTGTTCAATGGCCTCATGGATAACACCGTAAGTAGAACCCCATCCAACCAGGGTGATGTCCGCATCTTCCGATCCTTCTACTTCCGGCGCCTGTACGTATTCAAATATGTCGTCCATTTTTCGTGCCCGTTTTTCCACCATCATCCGACGTTTTATTGGATTGGTAAATTCGTCGCTAATGAGGATGCCATCCTCATCTTGTTCATCAGTCGCCATAACATGAATATAATCCTCAAGTCCCGGTACCGCACGGGGTGAAATGCCACTTTCAGTATTTTTGTAACGAAGGTATTTGTCTCCATTATTGGACGGTTCAAGGATGAGTTCACCTCGGTCAATTTCAGGATGAAAATTGATATCGTCCGGATCCACGCTAAACCGTCCTTCCGAAATAAGCAGATCTGAAATGACGATCCCGGGACATTGATATCGGTCTACCAGATTGAATAATTCTATTACCGCGTTATAGGCATCTAAGGCATCTTTCGGGGCAACAATAATCCGCGGGAAATCCCCTTGACTGGCGCCAAGCATTTGCCACAAATCTCCCTGTTCGGTCTTAGTCGGCACTCCTGTGGATGGACCGGCGCGCATTACATTAATCATCACCACAGGAATTTCCATCATGGCCGCACTCCCCACTGCCTCTGTCATTAGGGCAAAGCCACCCCCGGATGTGGCGCACATGGCACGGGCACCCGTAGCCGCTGCGCCAATAGCCATGGTGGCGACACCAATTTCATCTTCAACCTGGCGCACCATAATTCCAAGATCTCGGGCGTACTTAGCCATCCAATGTAATACACCAGTGGAAGGACTCATGGGATAAGCGGAGTAGAATTTGACGCCAGCGCTTGCGCCACCCATGGCCAATGCTTCGTTCCCGGCCCACCAAGCCTGGGGTTTCTCACCCTCCGGTATCGTTTCCGGGCAAGGAGTCACACTAACTGCCGCATAGTCGAAAGCAGTCCGTGCGACTTCGATGTTTTCGTCCACCACAGCCTGGCCTTTTCTCATAAATTGCTTGGTGAGGGTCTCCGCCAGAATTTCGAAATTTAAACCAAGAATTTGTAAACATGCACCAATAGCCGCGGTATTCTGAACCAACTTGTTGCGGCTGCCATTACTCAGCTCGTTCACAGGTAGGCCGCACACCTGAACACCATTTTGGGCCTCTCCCGGTTTAATTATATCGCTATTATAGATGACCCAAGATCCGGGGCCCATGTGTTTCAAGTGCCTATCCATGGTGTCTTGGTTCAGGCAAATGAGAAGGTCAAGTTTATCGCCATGGCTATAAATTTTTTCGTTTGAGACACGAACGGTCAAGAAGATGTGGCCACCACGGATTATGGATTGATAGGCATTATAAGTGTAGAGATGAAGTCCGCGGCGAACAAAAGTCCAAGCCAGCACATCACCCGGTGCGGCAATTCCCTGTCCTGCAGCGCCACCGATAGCAATTGCAAGATCGTACTTACCTGAACTCATAACAAACCTCTTTTAATATTATTGGCGGCGTATTGGCTTGGGTGCTTGGTGGATTGTGGAAGCCGATCTGAATAACAGTCAAGTTTGCTATCAGTTGGCGTTTTAATTTCTGGATATTTCGTCATTTCAGTCCCTAGTTAGGTTCATTTAAACAAATTTATGGTATGTTTTAATTTATGAAAAAAACTTTGTTGAATTGTTATCTGTTTACACTTATTCTTCAAATTATCTTTTTCCATTGCTGATATTACACATTCGTCGGTTGGTATGCCTGAATAAATTCTGCCGGCATTACACTGGGCTTTCCGGTGTCAAGTCTAATGCATACCCAGTCTGTGGATCCACGAAAAACTGTTTTCCCATCATTCTCTCTCATAATTTGGTATTCCCGTCCGCTTCTGAATTTGCCATCGTTTGTGACGATCCAGGTACCCACAATGAGCCGGTCATGTAAAAATGTCGGTGCCAAATAATTCAATTCATGACGACGCGCCACAAAAGCAAACCCTAACCGGGTATAATCGTCAATACGCAATCCCAGTTCGCCGGAATGGGCCCAGGCTGCTTCCATGATCCACTCCAGATATGCTTTATTATTCACATGGCCTAATGCATCAATTTCCGAAGATTCTACACTAACTCTCCATGTAAATGGATTTGGATAATCCCAATTCATTATTTCTGAATAAGTGCCAATGCTTCCTTAATTAAAATCGAATCATATCCTTGTCCGGATTTTTCATCATTGAGCGCCTGAAGCAAAACCAAATATTGATTAGAATTAACAGTGCCTTTAACATAATCTAAAAGAATATTCTGAATCCGTTCGTCCGGTTGGTATGGTTTTCCCACACCTAAATTTTCCGGCCATTCTTTGCTGGCATTGATTGCGGAGATTGCTTCTTCAACATTGCCCGCCTTGATCAAATCGATAGATTGTCTAAGAAATGCCCATTTATAAAGTTGGCGACTTTCTTTTGCCATCTCCGATGGTAATACATTTACAGATTCTAAAACCACAAGACATTCATCCACTCGCCCCATATATAAAAGGGAACGGGCATGCATAATTTCTACATTAAAATTATTGCGAAAGTGCATGAATGCATTCAAGGATAATTGATAGGCCTTTTCCCATTTTTTATGATGTTGATAATAGCGCACTGCATCCAATTTAATTAACCAGGATTCCGGGCTTAATTGAATCGATTTTTCTAAATCTCTGTCAATACCCGATTTTCCCAGTTTTTCTTTCAATGAAGCGCGGGCAATATAAAATGGACCATAATCGGGTCGTTCACCTAATGAGTTCATTAATGCCAATGCTTCAGCATTTCGATCCTTCGCCCAAAGATTCAATGCCAAATAATATGACCAAATCCAATCGTAATTATTTTCTGTTACCCATAACAAGGATTGAATCGTTTCTCGTCGATAAGGGAATACAAACTCTGGCGAAATTTCATTAGCCACATTGAGTAATTCTGCATCATTATTTAAATACGCATGCCATAAATGGATGATGGGATTTTGACTTGTGTCTATCAGTTTTTCCAACAATTGGACGGCAACTTCACCCTGTCCGCGATTATGGTAGGCGATCGCCAATTCCAGATGTGTTTGATCCGGATATTCATTATGGATTAAACCGGTAAAATGATCCCAATTCTTTTTTGATGGATTTAGAAAATAGAGTTCCAAATTCGCAAAATGGTGTAGTGGATCTATTTCTATTAATTGGTGAATTGGTTTTTTTGCTTCTTGATTATTCCCCGACCTTCTTTCCGCTATGGCTAATGTTTGAAGTGCATTGATATTGTATCGGTTAAAATCCAATGCCTTGTGGGCATATTCTTTTGCCAATTCAAATTGACTTTGGATAAGGGATAATTCTGCCATTTGCGTAAAAGATGCGGAGCGGAATTCCATAGATCTGGCCGCCCATCCAAAGGCTTCCCTGGCATTGGTGTAATCGCCCATGGCCCGATATAAATTTCCAGCCATAAAATTGGCCGCTTCATCATATCCATTCAGTTGAAGGACGATATGAATGGCAGCGACTCCTTTTGCATATTCTCCACTTCGAAAGTAAAGATCGGCCATCCCTCTCAATGCACCATTATGATAGGGTTCGTCCATTAATATAGTTTCAAATTTTGCTTTTGCCTTGGGATAGCGTCGTTCTTTGAGATCTTCTAACCCGGCCGTTAATAGTTGATTCGTTTTTGATACGGCTGCCAAAACATTCGGATTAGTTTTAAATGGCCGCTTCAATCGGAGTACTTCCCTGTTGGATCGGAAATGAAGTCCCAATTCTTCAACAATCACCTCATAATCATTAGACGACGCATGAGAGACCGAAAGAGAATTCAAATCCATTGGTTTGAATTTTATAGTCTGATTCAATATTGTTTCTCCACCAGCGATTACTTGAATTGACCCATTTTTATTCATGAATGAATGGACATTTATTTGAATCTCCCCATTCTGTTTTTCAACATACATCACCCCATCTTCCGATGCCTCATTCATGCCACCCGTACCTTTAATCGGAAACCATGATTCATGCCATCGGTCGGTGCCATATGGGTCGAAGTCCGCTTTTTTAATAGGTGTAAAATCATCACTGGGAGAATACTGCACCCATTGTCTCCCTGCCTGAAATTCTACATACTGCCCATCTGTATCCGTAAGAAATTCTTCCCAAATGCCTCCTTGCCGAGATAAAGCCCAAAGCCAAAGTTTTTGGCCCGGCATTTCATCATATTGGGCCCAATGGCCAAAACCATACCCCTCGTTATGATAATATCCCCCAAAATAGTTTTTCCACTCTCCCACAACATGATAGGACTTATGCCCTTCAAATCGATTGTTATCATAAAATGTGAGATTTCTTCCATGGTCATCGATAGACCAGGATTTCACCAAACCGCTGTGTTTTAAATATTGATTTCCCGGGAAAACCAATTCCAAATCGTCTTGCGCAAATGCGGCCCCAGTCATCCAATTGTAATAGGCCTGGGTAGATGGTGTGGGATTGTAAAAAAGAGTATTGGTCTCAAAGTTTGCCCTATCTTTTTCAAGTTTAATCTCCACACGCCAATGGGTTCTTGAGGGTAAATCCATCCCGCCCACAAAGGTGGACACACTACCGTCAGCATTTGTCCTTGTTACATAATCCACCGGTGATGCTGTGGCAGGTGTATGGCCAATGACGCCAAAATTGAATTCGATTCCACCCGAAGTCCATGGTCCTCTTAAAGAAATATTTCTAAATTTCATTACCTCGTTTCTATAGATAAATTCTTCACCGTTGGATTTATCAATAGCACCCCAGATTTTTCCACCGACTTCTGGAAGTACATACACTTCTATATGATCATTTTCCATTTTCACCACTTTCCAATCCTGGGGAGATCCTTCATGGCTATATCCGTTAAAAGAATGGTATGGATATAACCGACTGTCTTTTGTCAAAATTGGAATAGGGTTTGGATTAGAATAAGGATAAGTTTTCAGACTGCGTATTTCTTCCGTAATTTGGGCCGAATCCTCTGAGCAACCCTGGATAAAAATAAAAAAGACCCCCCAGATGAAAATGAATTTTGATTTATTTGAGAAAAATAACATTAATCTTTCCTCCTGATTTCTGAAACATTTAATCTCCCCCATAATGGCAAAACAACCATTTTACAATTTGGATTCCTTTCTTCTACCATTTCGAATGGTTTTTCCCATCCATCCCCCAAAAAAAAATTATTCACCAAAATGTTCGATAGTTAAGGATGGTTTTCCTGCTTGCCACTGGACAATAAATAAATCACCATATTGATTATCTTCTAGGTAGATTTCGTCTTGAATACCAAAAAGCAAAATTAAATGTGGAATTGTATTTGAATGGCCTGCAATCACCACATTCTGGTCACAATGAGACAGGGCTACCTCAATTTGCAATTGAGGTTCATATATCCCGCCCCCATGCTTTGGATAAAGGAGCCACCGTTTGCTGCGTCCGTGTATATTCGCTGGAATATATAAATCCAGGCATCACATCCGCCAACGCACCGGGTAATGCTTCAGCACGATTGATTCCCACCCGAGTGAGTTCCGGATTTTTTTCTCCTTCTATAATCATCTTTTCTGCATGACGAATAAGATAGACCGCTTTGGGGTAACATCGAAAATCTTCGAATGTATTAGTGGGCTTTGACGATGAACACCCTGTTACAAACAAGAATATGCTGAGGAGTAAAAATTTTAATTTATTCATCCTCTAATTTAGCTTGAAAAGAAATATATCATATTGGGGAAAATTCTTGATATATTGGCCACTATGGAAATCAGGAAAAATGCCCGATCATTTTCCTTTGTGACCTTCATTACAGCTGGAATTCTCCTGTCTGGCTGCGGTATATCAACTGCGACTGATTATGAGAAAGAATTACTGACGTTTAAAAAGAATCGTGTCACCTCTTTAAAATCCAGAAGCGGATATTTGAATCTGGTAGGACTCCATTGGATAGCAGAGGGTAAAAGTCAGTTTGGATCAGATCCCGGTAACGAATTTGTTTTCCCCAAAGAATTTCCTGCCAATTTTGGTTCAGTCACAAAAAAGGGTGATCGGTTTATTTTTAATTTTAGGGAAACTGTTTTACTGGATAGTGCAGAAAAAGTGATGGCATTCGAAATTTCATTGGGTGATATAGACCACACATTTTCATGGAAATCATTTCAATGGTTTATTTACGATGCCGGAGGTTACTACGCCATTCGGTTGCGACATTTTGAAAATCCTGTTTTATACCAACCCTTTATTATACCCTATTATCCCGTGGATAAAAAATGGATTATCCATGGGAAATATGAGCCTTATTCAGAAGTGAGGCCACGGGAAATTTTAAATGTATTTGATCAAAAAATAGAAATGAAATCCACCGGAATCGTGACGTTTATTTATAATGATGTGGAATATCGTTTGGAGACTGAAGGAAGTGGCGAAAAGCTATATTGTATTTTTATGGATGGTACCACGGGTAAGGATACTTATACTGGCGGCAGAGTTATTAAGGTTAAAGGATTGGATAAAACTGGCAATGTATATTTGGATTTTAACCAAGCTTACAATTTCCCCTGCGCCTATAATGTATTTACCACCTGTCCCGTGCCGCCGCCCATCAACCATTTGGATCTCAAGATCACCGCCGGGGCGAGGGATTATAAAAAGAAGTAAAGATTATCATCTTAAATAGTCGTCTGTACCCTCGATCCAATCAGCCCGAGGGGGCGAAAAGGTATCCGTTGCCACCACATCCCCAATCATGAGTGCTTCATGGGGCAGGTTGGGGGGAATGATCAACAATTCACCTGCGTGGACATCCACAACCTCGGACTTATCTTCACCCATCCAAAACCGAATTGTCCCCGACTCAATAAATGATATCTGTTCATTTTCATGATGATGCTGGGGCACTAGACAACCATCCTTGATTTCCAATCGTGCGATCATGGTGTGCTCGCCCCAAATCATTTTACGCTTGATGGATCGACTAACTTGCTCCCATTCAACCGTATCCCAATTGACTTTATTTGCCATTGTCCTGCTCCTTCTCATTTAGGAATTAGACCATAAATTCTAATGACAAAAGGGGTAAAAAATATTGTATGAATCATTTTCTTCACATCGATTCGTTGACTCATCTATGTAATCCATAGATCCAACTCACCTTATTCAATAGAAAATTAAAAACCAGTAATTAACTCCCCTCCCCTTGTGTGCTTACTTCCAATTAAACTTTTCAAAGGACGTCACGTCATGTGATGAGATGCATTTATTTATGGATTTGGATCCATCGTTTCAATAATCGTTCTACAGCTAACTTTATAACGTCAAATTAACTAATCAGATTTTGGGGCACCGCCACGCAGTTTCACTTCTCCCCAAGAATTCCCGGTTTTTGATTCCATTTTATTCGGACTGATTCTGCCACCTTCAACATTGCCATTTAGCCTAATAGTTTGGGCTGCATAAGGCGCATAACCTGGGCTGGGGCCAATAATGACAAATACATTCCCGTCTTTATCCAATATACCTGCGGGCGTTCCCCGAGTCATACAGCGTGTGGCGCAGGATTTATGATCTTCTCCTTTTGCACCACGGGATGTATAACAGGCCAAATCTATGACTTCACCTTCAATCAACATTTCCGATGGTTTTTTCTCATCCTGTGCTAATAATAATCCGCATGCCATTAATATGACAGCCAACAAAGTAAGGGGGGTATTTTTCTTATTCATAATAGTCTCCTTTTGAATATGAGATAGGGGCGTTACCACCAGAAACTTACTGATCATTTTCCCCCAATGCGAGTGTCTCTTTTGGTAAAAAAAAAGCCCCTCACAAAATGCGGGGGGCTTTTAATTTTTTCCAATTCAAATAAATCTAAATTAGAAATCGAATACCAAATCTAATTTAGTATCTGGGACGAGAAGGTCTCTCTTCCCTTGGACGGGCTTCGTTCACTTTCAATGGGCGTCCTTCAAGTTCTTTACCGTTCAGTTCTTGAACAGCAGTTTCACCTTCGGATTGGTCTGGCATTTCTACAAAACCAAATCCTTTGGAACGTCCGGTTGCACGGTCAGTAATAATGCGAGCACTATCGACTGTACCAAATTCACCAAAAGCAGCTTCTAAACCGCTTTCTTCTAATTGAAAGGAAATATTCCCTACATATATGTTCATTTATCTATCCTTTTCAGGGCTATTAATACCTGAATCTTGTTAATACGAATAATGCATTACTGCACTATATCACCTTGATATTATTATTTCTTCGAAAGTAGAGATATGTAAAACTCAACGATAAAGATCATTTATATCCTTAGCAACGCGGGGAACTTACTCAATATTGTACAATTATACACTTTTTCTATAAAATTATATATTTGGGGAAGTTTATGTAAATATCCACCATTCGGAGGCTATTTAAGCCAGAGGCGTTTAATACAGGAATTCACACAGAAATTTCCCAGCAATGTGGGTGTCTCTTTTAAAAGCAAAAAATCCCCCGTAAGTTGGTTCAATATCGCCAACTTTTTAGGTCTGCTCCGGGTGGTGCTGTATTTTCCATCCGCACAACTGCTTTGGGTATAAACATTTGATTATATCGCAACCGGGAAAGGGCATTGGGACGGGTGTGATCACCATTCCAACAGTGTTCGGCACGATCGCCATAATCCACTTCTCCATTGTAATAGGGTTTAGTGGTTTCTTTCAAAAACTCCTCCATTAAATATACGGCGTTGTTAAGGTAATAGTTATCCATATCACCACAGTAGATGTGGATTTTACCTTCTAAATTGGAGCCTATCTTTGACCAGTCACGCTTCAATATGTATTGGAGATCGTAGTTCTCACGCCAATAATTGGCCACATCCTTATCAATTTTT
>JYMV01018527.1_pt1 | contig 27186 bp, 39 predicted proteins | sample 338911 | NCBI WGS metagenome assembly JYMV01 (sample SAMN03354496, study PRJNA234377) | hydrothermal vent metagenome | biome: Deep sea; feature: Hydrothermal plumes at the Eastern Lau Spreading Center, Western Pacific Ocean; material: Seawater | place: Tonga | collected 2009 | depth 2000 m m
CATCCATATTATTTTTGTCACAATACAGAGATTATTTTTCAGATCATGACTTTGGTGATATTCCAGTAAAGTTTGTTATGCGAGCGGGTCAACTTGCAACTGGTACACACATTAAAGGTATAACTAAAACATTAGAAAAATGGAAATCTGTTTATAAAAATGCAAATGAATACATTTATGAAATCTTATCAGAAATCCCAGCAGATCTTTTTGATCCTATTGTTAAGAAAATTAAAAATGGTATTAAGTATGAATACATTGTTTCAGAGTCTGCAATTGTGCCAGAGGGTAGAACAACCATGCTCAAAAAATCAGGTTTTTATGAATTAATGGAAAAGGGGTTAATAGAAAGAAAAATGCAAAAATCTGTTCAGATAGTTACTGTTTTAAACGAAAAAGAAGCATGTGTTTTTTTTCCAAATAGCAATGGCGAAGCGGATCTTACCGAAATGTTTTACAGTGATAATGATATGTTTCATGAATGGTGTTTGGATTATTTTAGATATTGTTGGTATGGCTCAGATATGTTTCAAGAAAGTAAGTTAAAAGATGATTGATGTAAATTGAAGCGAGATAAAATAAAAAAAGCCGTTTCAAAAAAGGCCAAAAAAGTAAAAGGACTATTAAAAACTTCTAAGAAAATTACAACTTCCTCATCCGTTGTCGAAAGGATGTTTCAAGCGGGCGAAAAAACTGTAGATTCAGATACGTTGATCAAAAAGGCACAGGATAGGGTATTAAATTCTGTAAAGAATGGCATAGAATACCCTCCATTTGTTGACAAGTCTGAGGAGTTTTTGCGCAATCATGTTAATTCTAGAGTACACATTTTTGTAATGTATGTAGATTTAGTTGGTTCAACGAATATGTCATTATCGTTACCGGAAGAAAAAGTTGTTACTATCATAAGTTCATTTGCTCAAGAAATGGCGTATACTGTTACTCAATTTGGTGGTTTTATGCTAAAATTTGTAGGTGATGCTGTACTTGCGTATTTTAATGCAGAAAATGATCTAATTTATCCCGCAGATAATATCATAAACTGCGCAAAATCCATGTTAAGGGTACTAACTGATGGCATCAATCCGGTATTGACAATTAATGGTTACCCTTCTCTTGCAGCAAAGATCGGCATTGATCATGGTCAAAATATTATCGTTCGTTATGGTTCAGACATAAAAAAATCTCATGTTGATATTTTAGGTCCATCAATGAATATGGCATCTAAAATTCAAAACATGGCGGTACCTAACCAACTTCTCATTGGTGGAGATGTTTACGATAAATTACATCCTGAAACGCAAAAATCATTCACGAAAAAAAAATTCGGTAAAACAAAGTGGAAATATCATCATAGGGTAACAGGCAAATTGTATCCTATCTATGCATATGCCATCGATGAAGTATCAACTGAAAGTGATTAAATGATAAAGTTGTCTTCCGGCATTTCTAATATTTCATATCTTAAGAATGAAGTTATCAGGATGGCTGAAAAAAATGGATTTGATGAACCATGTTATAAAATAATGCTTGATTATACCATTAATAACCTTCAATCAAGTGGCTTGGGAGAAAAATATTACGGATATCATAATATTGATCACTTGTTAGAAATTCCCTTAGGCGTATTATTAGTTGGTGATTCAAAGCAAATTTCCAATCTATCAGATGAAGATTTAAAGTATCTTTTTGTTTCAGCTATTTTTCATGACTTTGAGCCAGATAAAATTATTGATAAACCCTCTGAAGACAATGTTTTAAAAAACTTATCATCAGATCACATAATTAAAAATTTAATTGCACAATCAGGAACAGATTTTGAAATTATCAAGGCTATAATACTTAGAACCGCATATCCTTGGAGTGGAAAATTAAAAGAGAATGGTGAAAAATCTATGCAAAAATGTTTTGAGCTTTCTGAAATTACAAAAAATAACCCAAAAAAACAAGAACATTACACCTGGTTAGGTTGGTTGCTTTCAGTAATTGATCGAATGACAAGTTATGCACTTGGTAACTTTTCAAAAGCTATGCACGTAGCAAAAATGAATTCACATGCTCTTGGCTGGCATCCGGAAGTTCTGGTCCAGCGTTCTGTAGCATATTTTGATGATTTAGTTAAAAATGAGTCCAAAGTGTCTAATTTAGTTTTACAATGCCTCTCAAAAGAGATGAATGAGAATTTTATGAAAAATATTCAATGTTTTACCGAATTGCGCGACCAGGAAATTAAGAACCAAAATGACTTTGCAAGTAAAAAACTAAAATTTGTTACTAAAATGGAGCATATGAAAACTAAACAGGGTGCCAAAATTGTTAGTAGTTTGAATTCAATTTTCTTACAGCTACCAAGACCATTGCGATTTAATGAAAATAATTTTAGTGAATCATTAACTTATTCAGAAACCATTTTGACAACTTTACGATTGAATACTTTGGATGGGCCGATTGTTGGCTTTGCAAAGGGTGGACCACTAGAAAATTATAATTTAAGAGTTGAAATTAATGATTTGAATCATGGTAAAAGAAATACTGTATTTTTGGAGCCAATTGCACTTAGTATGGGTTATTGGGGACTCGGTGCTGGACACGGATTAAGACAATCATTCCTGATGCAGGCACATACAATGAATTATGATTATCTTACAAGTTTTGCTTTTAGGGATGTTATTGCAAGTCGTGTTAATGGTATGGAGAAGGCGGAATTTGTTACAAAATTTGATCCTGAACGATGGGATTATTATCGTATCTCATTATGATTTTGATGCTTTAAATTATTGATGGAGCAGTGTATTTTATGACTACATATTTTTCTATAAGTGATGCGAATAAAATTCTCCCATCAGTAATTAAGAAATTTAATTATTCAAAAATGTTAAAAAATGAGATAATAAAAATGGAGAAACAAATGAGTTTGGATCTTACGTCAAAAACTTCTATGAAAGACTATATTATTCTGAAGCAAAAATTGAATGCAAAAGTTACTGAATTTTATCAGTCAATAGAAGACTTGGAAAGTATTGGTGTAGTATTGAAAGGACTTGAACAGGGCCTACTAGATTTTCCTGCAAAACGTTTTGATGAGGAAATTTGGCTTTGTTGGAAAGAAGGAGAAACTGAGATTAAGTTTTGGCATGAAAAGGATTCTGGATTTATGGGAAGAAAACCAATTAGTGTAAGTAATGAATCTTTAGTTTAATGATATCTGCTTGGTTTCGTGTCATTCGTATTCGTTTTTTACTTGCTTCTGTTATAGCAGTTTCAGTTGGTTTAGCCATTACTTGGTGGCATAGTAGTAACGTAACTGTATTTGATGCCATATTGACAATGGCTGGTGTACTTGCACTTCATGCAAGCGTTGACTTGTTTAACGATTACTGGGATTTCAAGCGTGGGATTGATACTACAACTAAACGGACAAAAATGAGTGGTGGTTCAGGTGTTTTACCTGAGGGTCTACTCAAACCTAGACAAGTTTATGCAGGCGGTATAATTTTTCTAGTAATTGGTACTATAATTGGAGTATATTTTGTTATTACAGACGGTATCATCATAGGGATAATTCTTGCCTTTGCAGTAGTTTCTATTTATTTTTACTCAACAAAAATTGTTAATTGGGGATTAGCAGAAGTTTTTGTTAGTATAAAAGGAACGTTAATTGTAATTGGTACTTATTTTATCCAAACATCACAAATTAATGAATCTGTAATATTGGGGGGGATTGTTGTTGGGGTATTATCTTCGCTTGTTTTATTTATTACGTCATTTCCTGATCATGATGCAGACAAGGCAAAAGGAAGAAAAACACTTGTTATAGGTATAGGAAAGAAAAGGGCATCTATTATAATATGGGTATTTCCAACTATTGTTTATGGGATAACAATCAGTACAGTTATCGCTCAAATCTTTCCAGTTGCTTGCCTAATTATTATTGTAACTTTTCCATTAATTACAATATCATATAAAAAACTAAAATTTGGTTATAATGACATAAACAGGTTAATACCAATCATGAGTTCAACATTAGTATACAGTAGAATAACTGGTGCATTATTTGTTGTTGGATTTTTACTGAGCTAATGTAGCCGGCTACATTATTTTTTGAACTAATTAGAGAAATAGATACTTATAGATTATAATGAAGTAATAATTGTGCCAGTTGATCCTGTTTGTGGAATAGAAATGGATGAAAGTCTTGCTCTCGTACATGAATATAAGGGTAAAAAATATTATTTTTGTTGTAATGGCTGCAAAAGAATTTTTTTGAAAAAGCCAAGAAAATATAAAAAAAATACCTAGAGAGGAAATGCGCCACACATACTACAAAATTTTGAATCTTGTTCTATCATATACTTGCAATACGGACATTTGAAATCTGAAGTGTGTAGTTTTGCTGGCATATCATAATATTTTCTAAACGTTAAATAATAATGAAGAGATTCTTTTGATCTTATAATTACATTTTCAGATTTTTTAATTTTTTTTAACTGTTCCTTAAAAAATCTATCTGGTATTATTACATTAAACATATTTTTTAATCCAGTAGTACCAGCCCCATCTTGCATGGCTGATTTTTTCCTCCAAACAACTGAGCTGGGAATTTTTTTTTCAAACGTTTTACGTAAAATCCACTTACCAAATTTTTGACCCATTTCATTCCTGACATTATGATCTACTGGTAAAGATTTTGCAAAATTCAGCATTTCGTTACTAAGAAATGGAGACTCGATTGTGATTTTTAATGATTTTCCAATTTTTTGCGTGGGAAAATGCATTATCTTCCATATTCGTTTTAAATTATCTTTAATCTCATTTTTATTCATTTTTAGAAAAAAATTATAACCAGCAAATAGTTCATCAGCACCATCACCTGTGATAATTGATGTATGTCCTTCTTTTTTTGCAGCTTGTATTGATAAATACATAACTATCGAATTTCTAATTTCTATATCGTTAAAAACCCGTAAAATTTTAATTGTTTCATTTATGGCTGTGAGTAACTCTTCATGCTCTACCATTTTAATTGTTAAAGGTAATTCAAATTTTTTAGAAATCAGTTGACAAAATGTTAGATCTGTTCCAAAAAATTCTTTTGAAATTATACTGATGGCACTGGTTTTTCTTGACTGAAGAAAAAATGCTAGAATACTACTATCAAGTCCTCCCGATAGTGAAATGCAAGGTGATTTGCATTCTGAAACAGATTTTTCCAAAATTTCGTATAATGTCTTGAATTTATTGTTCAATATGTTTACTGATAATGAATCAATAAAGATATTTTGAAGTATGTATTAATAGCAAAATATCATTATTATTCACTGTGTTCTGTTTGTTAATCATGTATTACATTTAAATAATTAATTAAGTAAATTTTATAATGCTATTACCTGCTGAAATAGAATCAAAGTCTCTGATTCCTGCATTACGTGCAATCTTGGCTAAGGATCTTGCAAATAATTATCACATTCGTGAAGATGAAATATCAAAAATGTTAGGTGTAACTCAAGCTGCAATTAGTAATTATATTCGAGGGACACGCGGTGACCCAAAACTGATTGAAAAACTTCTAGAAGATAAACAAGTTGCTGAAATGCTTGATGATATCAGTGACAGTTTATCATCTGATAAAGCATATACCCCTTCGAATTTGTCAAAATTTATTGGTTTGTGTAATTACATAAAATCAAGTTTACTGATCTGTGATATCCATCATAATTTAGAAACTGATATTGATGATGAGATTTGTAAAGAGTGTGAAAATATGCTTTTGAAAGGTCCAGGAAGCGTCTTTTAATTAATTTTTTTAATAATAATCTCTATTGTTGAAATCATATAACCATCATCTGTAATATCACTATCAACAATAATTTTTCCAGTTTTTGATTTTCCTTTTAATATATTTTCTGTAATTATATTAGCCACAGCAACTGTATTAGGACAAGTTTCTCCCTTTCCTTTGATACTAATTTCATCAGTATTTCCTAATATAGATAGTACCTCTAATGCAGTTATCATAACAGGTTCATTATTTACTAAAAATGGTGTTTCGTTGAATTTGTTTGTTGATTCTTGCGTTTTGATGTAATCCATCATGTATGTTTACAAGAATTTTTTAGCTCTTTTAAATTTTATAGACGATTCGTCTATTCGAATTGATCTAATGAAATATTCTGGAAGTCCCCATTAGGTAATGTTCTTTTAATTATAATTGGTATCACTCTCTTGTTTAATTCTTCCATTGCAATTTCAAGCGATGTTGTTGCATTTTTTGGGATTTCGATGAAGCTTGGGGCACCATATGATAATTGAAGTGCACGAGCTCCCATTATACGTGCTTTTTCAAACCTAGTTAACGTGGGTGGCCCAGTACTTACTGGACCTTTTTTATTAATAATTTCTACTGGTTCATGTATAGGGTCATGCGCTATTATCTCCCGGTTTTTAATCACTTCACATTCTTTATCAATTATTATCTGATCTTTTTCCGATATCTTATCGTCTTTAGTTACTTCACTTTCACGTAGTTTTCTATATGCCTCGGTGAGTTTAGAATCATCATCGCTTGGCATAACGCTTGGCATAACAAAATCCATCAATGCGGTTATATATTCTACTAGTTAGATGATAGAAAATGTCTACTGATTCTGTTTCTATCATTAATATTTTTTTAGAGATAAAAGGAAAGGCAAGAATTTCATGCCAATTAAAACGACATCTTTCCCCTAGAACTATAGGATTGATTACAAGATCAATGCCAATACATGATAATGTACATCGTATGAACAAATCAGTTGTATACATTAAAACAAACATCGATTCTGGTATGGAACGTAAAAAAACTGATTTTAAGAAAGGTGATATAGCATATTTTCCAACTGGCGGATGCATTTGTTTTTTTCTTAACGATGTGTTAGATGGACAACCGATGACGCCAATTGGTAAATTGCTTTCTAGTATTGAAAACCTAAAGGATGTAAAAACTGGGGATATTTTGACACTCTATTCTGAAACCGTTTGATAAATATGATGGCCACTAAAACCACCAATTCTTTTCACAATTCCCTTATCAAGTGATTTTTGTAGGAATGAGTTTGCTGTAGAAATTTTAACTGATGTATTTCTTGCTAAATCATGTGCAGTAATTACATTAGCACTTTTGATATATTTTAGGGCCTGGGATTCATCAATTAAAACAGAAATCTCAGTCTTTGAGTCCCCACTTTTAGATTTTTTTCCTTTTTTTTGCTCTGCATCTTTTTTTTGTTGCGCTTTTTCTTTTTGTGCAGGTGATTTATTTTTTGATCCACCCATTTAATTTTAAATCATAATTCCTCTTTATAAACGAACAATTGTAAAATGATTTGTTTATTAATTATTTAATTATAAAAATCATTGATGGGAATTATTGCAAAGGGTGGAAAATGTCATGTTTCAGGGTGTGATGATGTTGGAGTACGCTCGATTAGTACTGCCAAAGTTGAAAATGCTGGATTAGATGTTTCATCTAGTGGGAAAAAATCAGTTCTTTGTAAGACACATTACAAAGAATGGAAAAAAGAAACTAAGGATGACAGATCATTAGAACGTGCAAGATATGATAAATTTTAAGAAAACCTAATACATAGAGAAAATGTGTATTAATTGTGCCAGTAAGAAAAAAGGGTAAACATGTGAGACGGGCTGATCAAAAAGCAACACGTCGTCGAGAGAAGCAAAAAAAACGCAGGTAATTAATCCAAATTAATGTTACTTTCTTTTAACAATTTTGCAAATTTGTCTGGAACCTTGATTACATCTGATTGTAATGTTTTGAAATATTTATCAAGTTTTTTATAGAGTCTTTTGTGTTTTCTTGGCTTTTGATTACTTAGAGCATACAGGGCAAGAATTGGAAAAGCGATTGTTGCATCTGCATAAATTGTTACTAAATCATTATGTGAATCTTGAACTTTGCCCCAGCTTTTACCTTCCTGTAAAGTTGCACCAGAAAGACCACCTGTATCAGGTCTCGCATCAGTAATCTGAATAATGTAATCTTGGCCACCATGGCCTTTTCTTAATATTTGATCAAGCAATGGACCGGTTTGCTGCGCTGTGTTTTTTGGAACGCCACCACCCAATTCAAGAATTCCAGACTTTTTTGAATTGTAAACTATCGCAGCTTGCTCTAAAATTTCGCGAACAAAATCTAAGTTAAATTGCTTATTTTTTAATCTATGAACTGCTAGATTTAACGCAAGTGAAGAATCTTTTATTGTTGAGACATAAACTGGGACATCATATTCGTATGCAGATGCTACAAAACTTTTTTCAGGAAATTTAGCTTTTTCCTTGGTAATTTTTCCTAGTACATTACAAAATTCAGCAGTTGTAAATGATTCATTAACAAATTTTTCTTTAAACATTTTTTGAATTACTTGATCTTGTATTTCCAATGTTTCATAATATTTTACGAAGATATCTCTAATACGTACAATTTCCTTTTCATAGAGCACATTATCATCTACATCATAATGACCTTGTTTTACAGGAAGCCCCCATGCAAAGTGATCTTCATGATAAACATTAGCACCAGTTGTTATAATCCAGTCAATAAACCCTTTTTCAATAAGTGTTTTAACGATTCCGCCAAAACCAACTGGTGTCATTGCTCCAGCCATAGTTAGGCAAATTGTTGTGTCATTCTCTATCATTTTTGCAAAAAGTTTTGACGCTTCACCTAGTTGTCGTCCATTAAAACCAGTTGAAGCATAAACGTCCACCAGATCTTCAATTGTCATATTTGAATTTAGTTTGATGTGTGGAATATCTCTACCTTCAAAATTATGATGATCCATAAAATCAATTTAAAGTACATAAATAAACTTGTTTTGTGATGTCAAGCAGATTTTATCATCGTAAACTAGCTAAAGAAGACGAAAAACCGCTTTGCTCATCATGTAATCAAATTTCACTTTATTATTGTACTATGAATGATGAATATTATTGCAGTAATCATATTTTAGGACATGATGAAAATGAATAATTAAACAATTTTTAAAAGACAAAAATTATAGTTTATCAATGGAAAAACCTGATCATAATTTAAGAATTGAAAAAATTGCAGAAATAATTACCTTTGATAACATATCAATTGATGAGCAGGATCAAAACAAACTCAAAAAGTATCATGATCTTGCTAAAGTGAATTATGGTCTTGACGATGATGATGCTATAGAGTTGGTTAATGAGGCATTTTTATACTTAAAACTAAAAGAAGGAATTGATATTGATCCGTTAACAAAGGGTGATCAATTTGGTGCTGGTTTTAGTTAGTGACATAAACATTCGTCAATTGTTTACATCACATTGTCTATAACTGATAACATAATTTCAAGAAAATTTTAAAAAATTTAATCACTAAGTATTATCTTAGAATAATTTTTGTAGTTAATGACCTATTTTATTTCTTGAAAAGCATTTTTGTAAGTGTTTGGGTTTTTTTCCAGATCTGATTTTATAGTTGCTTTTGAAAAATTATGTACTTTTCTAATATGTTCTATAATATCTTTACAAACTGTTTTACAACTCTTACACATGTATTTCATATCTATTATGATATATTCCCATATAGATACCCATGCATAAAATCGCTAAGACCAACGTTCAGGAACTAGCTAACTTTTGTATTATATTGCTAAAATTAATCAAATCCTAACATATGATTGTGAAGAATTTACCATTTAATTTCTAGCTAAATCTACTTAATGAAATATAAGACGTATAAGATATCTATTTCACGTGAAAACAAACAATATACAAAAATTCTTGGTAAATGAGAAAAAAACTGAAGAAGAAAATGAAAAAAAGCTAGGCATTAATGAGTTAATGGATAATTGATATCTGAAAAATTGAATAAAAAATCTTAACTTGATAGAGATTATCTGCTAAAATTTAACAATAATCACATTTTCATAATATTATGAATAATAAGGAAAAAATCGACATTCAACGCAGAATAGATTTTATCTCATCTCAAATTAGAGAGAATAGAATAGAACATGAAATACTTTCGAGGGAACTTAAAAAGATGTTAAAGGAGTTTGAGAAAAGGCGATAAAATTAAAGTAACTACTATTATCTCAGAATGTTATGAGTACGGATTCAATTCAAAAGACTTTAGATATTATTGATGATTTGATTGAATTTTGGCAACAACGTCACACCGAAAAGGTAAGTAATACCAGTCAATTCATCAAGGATTTAGAAAAAATTAAAGCATCATTAATTTCTTAGTATGATTTAGATTGAATTACACTTGTGCAATTTGTCATAAGAAGCTTGATTCAGAAGAATTATTACAAAAACATAAGGAATCTCACTACAAATTTATGGATGACTGGTATTATTTGAAAAATGACAGATAAGAAAAAAATCAAAGAATGTAATGGCAAGTATTGGTTTACCTGCACTAGATGTTTAGAACTTCTTGTAGAAGATTTGCGTGATATTATTAGACGGCCTAAAGATAATTAAAAAAAAATTAATGAATTAGTATTATCTTAGAATATTATGTCTGATAAATTTGAAAAATGTCCTGTCTGTCATAAGCAAATGTTATCACATGACCTAGCTCAAGTTAATCAATGTATGAAGGATTTTATCAAAAAATTATGTGGCAAAACTTTCTTTGATACTTGAAAAGTCAAAACTTAGCAACTAATCATTTCTAGTTTTTTTTGAATAATTAATTTTAATTAGATTCTAACTGGAATTAGTTATCTAATTCTGACTACTAGCAGAATATAAACGCCTTAAAATTTTTAGATAAGTACTATCTTAGAATGTTATGAGCGATAATCCAGAATGGAAAGAAAGAAAGGGAAAAATCGAGGGCTACTATCGTGACATCGGTCAACTGGGTATGAATGATAATGAAAAAATTAGTTCAATTAGCATTGTAAAATCAGGAGATAAATTAGTTGTTGAATTAGATGATGGAGACGGAATACTCTATGAAATAACTGAGGATTTGATAAATCCTTTCAGAATGATTAAGACCGTATCACAGAATGAGATAGAAAAATTTCAAAACTTGACAAAATGACTTCCTAGCAGGTTTTAGGATATGAAACACACTTGTCTAATTTGTAAGGAAAAATTTGACAGCATCATTTCCTTACGAAAACATATGAAGTCTCATCTTGTTAAATAAATTAGAAGAAATCAGAAAAATCTTAACTTCTTAGATATTATCTGCTAAAATTTAATCAATGAGGATTATCTTGGAATATTATCAAAGTGCATGTTCACAATCATCAAAAAACCCACATGGTTTACATTTTGAATTAAGATTATCCATACATACTAGATGGGGTAGGATTTTTGTATTATATTACTAAAATTAATCAGATCCTAACATATCATTGTCTATAATTAATAACATAATTTCAAGAAAAACTAAAAGGATATTAAATATTAAAAATTTAAAACTTTAGTTTGATCAATCATTTATTACTAATCACTGGAATTATGATTTTATTACTGCCTACCGTTTCTGTATTTGCAACGGATGAAGACAAAATCCAAGATTTGAACAATTTGATTGCGTTACGAGCAGATCAATGGTCAACAATTACTTCACCCATTGTGGTTGTTGACCATTATACCGGATTCGATGTATATTTACATACATCCGACGGTGTGCATCCTAATCGTCTAGGTGACAAGAAGATGGCTGATACATGGACTGACGCGCTACTCTCATTAAAAATAGACGCTGATAATACAATAAATATACTGCTTCTTGGAGATTCAATAACAGACGGAGGTTACAGATTTGATCTTTGGAGAAACTTACAATCTGAGGAAATAAATTTTGATTTTATTGGTACGAAACATAATTATCAAGATCCTAATCAATTTCTTGTTGCTAACGGAACTTGGGGAACAGTAATGTCAGAAGTAATTATTGCTAGCGATGAAGAGATAATACAATTCGATCAGGATCATGATGCAGTAGGCGGAATACGCTCAGATGATCTTGTTGAGAGAGGTGCATTACAGAATTACAAAGTTTTCCGTGATAGCTTATTAAAACCAGATATGGGATTATCAGATTTACCAGCAGATAGACAACCAGTATGTAGTGAGTCAGTCTGCGATGCAGATGGTACTTGTAAACCTGTTGATGTGCCCTGCGTAGGTGAACAGTGGATTGAACATATGAGGAGTCTTGCTTCGTCATGGCTGCAGCGTAATAATCCAGATGTCGCTCTTATACATATTGGAACCAACGATCTCATTCAGGGGAAAACACCTGAGCATGTTGTAGTGCATATAGAGAGAATGGTTTCTATTCTTAGAAATCAGAATCCTAATGTTAATATTTTGGTTGCTCAGATTATCCCATTTGATTATTGTGCCAGAGAAAACTTCCCTAGTTGCGTCAAGATGACTGAGGAAACTCAAAAAATTATGGAGGAATATTATATACCGTCAGCCTGTGTCAGCAACCCAGAAGATACATGCCATGCTTTACCTATACTTAGATCGTATGGTGCAGTACCAGAATCTGAGCTACCGGAACCACCTGTTAAATCATACGAATATGAGTCGCCAGAACCACCGAGTGGTGGTTGTCTTATAGCTACAGCAGCATTCGGTTCTGAGATGGCACCACAGGTTCAGTTCTTAAGGGAACTTCGTGACAACATTGTACTCCAAACAGAGTCTGGCACTAATTTCATGACAGGATTCAACCAGTTCTATTACTCATTCAGTCCAGCAATAGCTGACTATGAAAGGGAAAATCCAACATTCAAGGAAGCTGTGAAACTCACATTAACTCCATTATTGACATCTTTGACTTTGTTACAGTATGCTGACATTGATTCCGAGTCTGAGATGCTTGGGTATGGTATTGGTGTAATCTTGCTAAACATTGGCATATACTTTGTTGCGCCAGCTGTTTTGATAATTATGGCTTTGAGAAAAGTAAAAGCAACCATTTAGGCGTGTCAGAATATTAGTCAGTGGTAAGAATTTTGCATTATATTACTAATAATAGTTAGTGCATAACATTTAATTCAATAATTCAATCTGTGTGAGATTATGCGCGTTTTACAGCTTCATTGTGATAGTATAGAATACACTCCAATAAAAAAAGAAATTAAATCTGCGGAAGAGATAGAACCAAAAAAGACTATTTTAGAAGAAGTAGTTGTATGTTTTGTTGCTGTTGAAAATGATGACGATTCAACAGTAGGAAAAACAGCTATTGGTGAAATTCAGGAATCAATGAAAAAAATCGGTTGTAAGAAATTGTTGCTTTATCCATATGCTCATTTAAGCTCAGATCTCGCATCACCAAATACGGGTTTAAGCATTTTAAAAGAAATGGAATCATCCGCAATAGATATTTCTGTTACACGTGCGCCATTTGGTTGGACAAAGGCTTTTAGCATTAAAGTTAAGGGACATCCTCTTGCAGAAAGTTCTAAAGTTTTTTCTAAAGATTCATCTAAGGAAAAAACATCTACAGCGTTAGAATCAGAATCTAAGATCAAATCATATTGGTACATAATGACACTTGATGGCAAAATGGAGGAGATTGAAAAATTCAATTTCTCTGATCATAAACAGCTAGAAATACTTGCAAAGTATGAATCAGCAAAAAAAAGAAGTGTAGATGAACCTCCACCACATGTTAACCTTATGAAAAAACTTGCAATTGCTGATTATGAACCTGCATCTGATTCAGGAAATATGAGATTTTATCCTAATGGTAGGCTAATTAAATCTCTGATTGAGCAGTACGTTACAGATAAAATTCGTGATTATGGTGGCGTTGAGGTTGAAACACCAATCATGTATGATTCATACCATCCAAGTATGAAAAGTTACTTTAACAGATTTCCTGCAAGGCAATATAGTATAGATTCAGACGGTAAGCATCTTTTCTTAAGATTTGCAGCATGTTTTGGGCAATTTTTAATGGTAAGTGATTTTCAATTATCATACAAAAATCTGCCATACAAACTCTATGAACTTACTCGTTATAGTTTTAGAAGAGAACAATCCGGTGAACTTGTTGGCTTGAGAAGATTAAGGGCATTTACCATGCCTGATTGTCATGCATTTTGTAAAGATATTCCACAGGCCATAGACGAATTTATAAAAAGATTTGATCTTTCACGTGAAGTTTTGTCAGGATTAGGAATTGAAGAAAATGACTATGAAGTTGGTATCAGATTTACTGAGGATTTTTATAATAAAAACAAAGAGTTGGTCAAACAGATGGTTACAAAGGTAGGAAAACCAGTTTTAGTTGAGATGTGGAAAGAGAAATTCTTTTATTTCGTACTAAAATGGGAATTTAATTTTATTGATAATTTAGGTAAGGCAAGTGCATTGTCAACTGATCAAATAGATATTGAAAATGCTAAACGTTATGGAATTACATTTACCGATGAAAAAAATGAACAACAGAACCCAATAATTTTGCATAATTCTCCATCTGGAGCTGTTGAAAGAGTGATCTATGCATTATTGGAGAAGTTCGCTAAGCAAATAAAAGAAGGCAAAAGACCACAATTCCCACTTTGGTTAGCACCTACGCAAGTAAGATTAATCCCTCTCAAAGATGATTTTCTAGAATTTGCTAGTGAACTTGCTAACAAGTTAACTGAGCAAAATATACGGGTTGATATTGATGATAGAAATGATACAATCGGTAAAAGAATTAGGGATGCAGAAAAGGAATGGATTAGTTATGTATTGGTTATTGGAGAAAAAGAAGTGAATACTCCTAGTTTGAGTGTACGTGATAGAACAACTGGTGATGTACGTCAACTTTCCACTGAAGACTTTGTAAAGGAGATTAAGGATGTAACAAGTGGTAAACCTGTTTCAAAATTAAACTCAGCAGTCTTGCTATCACAAAGGCCACAGATAATGGTGTAATAAAATGAGTTTTCTGGACCTTCACATGACAAATTCGCCATTGATTATTAATCCTAATGATGATTCTGAATCATTTGCTGTTATTTTTGGTGTACCATTTGATTCAACACATTCTTACAAACCAGGTTGTCGTTTTGGACCTAATGCAATACGTGATGCATTTAATAATATTGAAATTTTCCAGCCGGATTTTGGTATTGACCTTGAAACAGTAAATATCAATGATCTTGGTAATACCAAACATACAGTTGTTGCAACGGAAATGCTACAAATGGTTGAAAACATTACTTCTGAATTGAAAAAACAAAACAAACAATTGATTATTTTGGGCGGAGAACATTTGATTACTTTAGGAAGTTTTACATGCTTTCCGATGGATACAGGATATGTAGTGTTTGACGCACATTATGATCTAAGGGATCAATATGCAGACATTAAACTTAGTCATGCCGCATATCTAAGGCGAATAGTTGAAAAACGTGGTTCGGAAAACATTGTTCATGTGGGAGCAAGGGCATTTGTAAAGGAAGAACTTGCATTTCTAAAAGAACACAATATTGCAACAGTATCAGATAAAGAAATTCGTAATGGTGAGGGGACTAAATTACTCAAAGATATCACATCTACTTTTGACAGTCTTTATCTAAGTATAGATCTAGATGTGTTAGATCCCGCATTTGCACCGGGTGTTGGTAATCCCGAAGCTGTAGGAATTTCATCCAGAGAATTATATGATTTGGTTACAATACTACAAAACAAAAAGATAGTAGCTGCAGACATTGTAGAACTTAATCCAACTTATGATAACGGTTCTACAGCATCTATGGCTGCAAAAATGATATCAACAATTATTGCAATGAACCTAAGCAGGTGAGATTAGTGTTAAATAAATTACGAGATTCAGTACAACCACATCTTGAAAAATTAGGCAAAAGCTTTGCATCAACTGGCATTTCACCTAATGGTTGGTCATGTATAGGTTTGACCTTTGCGTTTGCTTCTGCATTCATTTATGGTTGGAATGTTGAATTCTCACTGATTATTGGTGGAATAATTCTACTTGTTGCAGGATTTTTTGATATTGTAGATGGGCAGGTTGCCAGAGTTTCTAAAAAAATTACTAGATTTGGCGGTTTTCTTGATTCAGTATTTGATAAGATAGCAGAGATTGCTGTATTTCTTGGAATACTGGTTGGTGGTTTTGCGGAACCGTATTTGGTATTTTTAGCGATTACACTTTCATTACTTGTAAGCTATACACGATCAAGGGCAGAATCTTTAGGTGTAAAGTTACAGGGTGTTGGAATTGGTGAGCGCGCGGAAAGACTTCTTGTAATTGCTATTATTGGAATTATCGGCTTTATGGAGTATGCAATAATTATTGTGATAATAATTGCAGGTATTACATTCATTCAAAGGATTGTTGTTACGGCAAAAGCATTAAGAAAATAATCTTATCTCATCTTAGAAATAACTTACTAAACTTTGAAGAATTTTTGAGGCGGAAAACTTTTTTTCGTTTTCTTGTTATCATTTAAAATCCAGAAAAACCAGTATTGATACAATAATTATCACAATTGGCACAACGTAATACTTACGAATTGGGTTTGTTTTGTCCATTTTTCCTTTTTCTAATTTATTGATAAGAAAGATGAATGATTACATGAGCAATAATCGTTAACGCAATAATAGAACCAATGAGTTTTTTTTTACTAAGTTTATCACAAATCATAAATATTCTAAGATCATAATCTGATTTAAATCGGTTCGTTATCGCCTTGATTCCTTTATGATTTTAGTACAAATGTACTAGAAAGCTTATCTAAGTTTAGTACGTTCTCTTCTTTTTGAAGCTGAACGAATTTTTAGAATCTTAAAGTGAATTGCACATGATATGCAATACCATTTTAAAACAGTTGGAGATGAAATGTAAGTTCCCTGTGCTCTAAGTTCCTTTGCTAATTGATGTTCAACTAGGCTTAAACGTGATGTGACTTTCTTTGCTTTGTCTTTAGGTACAGTTTGTCCACAATTTGTGCACTGAACTACACCAGAAGAACCTTTTCCACCTTTCTTTCTACCCCTACTTGCACGTTTTAATGGCATAAATTTTGAGTATTCATCCCATTTATAATCTTGAGTATGTTGAAACATTAACTAGATGAAATTAGATATTTTTTCACATTGTGCAATTGATACTATTTGTATAAATGATACAAATCATATAGTTCCTGGAGGTGCTGCATGTTACTGTAGTCTTATGGCTAAGACTCTAAAATTTGATGTTATCTTACACACAAAATTTGGTCCCGATTTTTCACTTTTTGATTATTTATCAAAGAAAAAAATTTTAATTGAAAATGCATTATCAGAAAAGCCTACTACAAAATTCATTCTAAAAATTTTATCCTCAGACAGAACTTTATTTTTGGAAAATAAATGTGATGCCATTAATTACACTCGCTTAAATTCTGATAGTGTATTAATTAGTCCAATATTTGATGAAATACCAAATGATGCTTTTGAAAAAATTAAAAAAGATGCTAATTTTGTTTTTTTAGATCCTCAGGGATTTTTGAGACGAAAAGATTCAGAAAATAAAATTTATCTAGAAAAAACAGACTTAGACTTATCAGGTATATCTGCCATAAAAATTAGTCCTGATGAGCTAGAATGCTTGACAAATCAACATGAAGATGCCGGTATGAAAGAACTACAAAAAAAAGGAATAGAAAATGTAATCTTAACTAATAAACAATACATATCATTATTATCAAACGACAAAATTTACACTATAAAACTACCAAATCTTGAACTTTTTGATACTACTGGTGTAGGTGATATATTTTCTGCTACATTTTGTTGTACAATGATAAAAGAGAATGATATTCTTTGGGCACTTAGCTTTGCAGGAGGTGCTGCACAGGCTGCATTAGAAAGTAAGCAAATTGGCTTAGAAAAAATCCCATCTAAGGGCGCGGTAGAGACTAATGCATATTATTTTTATAATACAATCAAGTTCAGGCAGATTTAATTTTTATTATACTTCATGAGCTTAATCATTAAGCTTAGTTATAATAATAAAATGTCTTACATACATCTTACATATTACATTCCAGGAACTAGCTAACTTTTGTATTTCCTGACCTTTCTATTTTTTATGTATGATGAAGATTGGTTTAAGGAATATCAAAAAAATGTAGATTCTAATGCAAAATGGCGTAGCAGAAAAGAGCAAAAGGCACTAAATGACAAATGGGTGACACAAACAGATAAGGAAAAAATCAAAGATGTTTTAGGCTATATTGACCACTTGAAAACGGCAACAGAAGCAGACCGTAATGATTTTTTGAATGTTGGTGCAGGTGCTCAGGCCAATTTGTTAACAAATATGATAAAAGAATTGGAAAAGATCAAAGAAAAATTAGAATCCTAAATTGCTTAATACTTGATACAAACGTTTTAGTCAAACTTCATGAGCTTAATCATTAAGCTTAGTTATAATAATAATAATAAAATGTCTTACATACATCTTACATATTACAAGATCAAACTCATATTCTATAAACTCGTAATCTATGATAATGCTCAAGTCCAAAGATCCTGATCATAAAAAAAATACATGCGTGATTACTATCAAAGACATAGAGCTGAAAAGATAGCCTACCGCAAAGCGCATTATCAAAAATATTGATGGTATTCTTTTCTTAATTGTTCTCAAAATGTAAAACATCACAATTATATAGAAAAATTTTTACTTTTTTCTATGGGTAAACGAAAAGTTCTAAACGAAAGTGCATTAAAAGAATTGCAACTGCCTCAAGAAGGTGAGATGTTTGGAAGAGTAATCAAGCTTCTTGGAGGTGAAAACCTTTTGGTAAAATGTGCTGATGGTGTTACTAGGAGAGGAAGAATTAGAGGAAAACTAAAACGCAGAGTTTGGATACGTGATAATGATATAGTGATAATTGCGCCATGGGAATTTGGACAGCGTGAAAGAGGTGATATTCTATGGCGATATACATTATCACAAGCAGATTCGCTTAAACAAAATAATCACATTCCAAAAGATTTCTAAAAATAATTTTGCTAAAGGATTTCAGGTCTTGTGTATGAATTGTAACTTTGCTAAAGGAAAATTAGGCAAATGTTCACATCAAAAGTAATTTTTAAGATAATTTTCTTAATTTCTATAAAGTTACTAACTTTACAGTACCCACCCTCTATTTTTTTGAAAGTCTCTAGTGATGGTGCTGACCGAATCTGAATAGGCGTTAGAATGTCTATTTTATCATAATAAAGAGATGAAAAACAAACCGAATGAATGAGCGTATTATCGCTCACTCACCCGAGATCCTAATGACTTGTCTTGATCAGTATTATAAAAAATATTGTAAATGGCTACAATACGCCAAACATGATTATTCTTTGGTAATTTCCAAACAAAAAACGTATTGTGTTATCGCCTGTTTGGGTTATCCTAAATGTTCTAGAACCATCACAATTTTCAAAGAGCGTGATTTCTGAATGTCTCAGCAATTAACCTTAGAAGGTAAACCAGTCCGTCACCCTTCAGCATAAACAGCTTCATGATTTATACATAGTATTTTTTAGAGGAATCTCAATATGGAAACAGGTACCGTAAAATGGTTCAACCAATCAAAAGGATTTGGTTTCATCGTACGAGAAGGCGAGGCGAAAGACCTCTTTGTCCACCAGACAGAGGTTGAAGGCAACATTAATGATGGAGACAAAGTCGAGTTTGACGTTGGAGAAACCGACAAAGGCCCAAATGCAGTTAAAGTAAAACAAGTAGAGTAAGATCAATAATTTTTAAGTTAATTTTCTTAATTTCTATAAAGTCACTAACTTTACAGTATCCATCCTTTTTTTTGAAAAAAAAGTCCTACCTTGAATATCCTTGATTCTACCTAGCGATTTATTGATCCTAGATACCAAACATTCATCAAATTATAGCGAAATATTGTGTAAACCACTTGATACTTAATACAAACGTTTTAGTCAAACTTCAATACGAAAAGATTATGCGTATTGGCATAGCAAGGATGCAAACTACTGAACTAACTGCAAAATCAATCAAAGAAACATTTTCTGATGCTGGCATTGATTCATTTTATTTAAAAAATAACTCACAAATAACGATGGCAGATTTAATTATTGTACTTGGTGGTGATCGCGGTGTTCGTAATTATTTTCATCGTTCATTGGATGTAGATACGCCAGTTTTAGGAGTAAGCGAATCAGAATCTAGTGGTTTTTTATCACAAATTGAGTTAAGAGATTTATCATCTTATCTTAATCGTATAAAAAAACAGGATTATGTGATTGAAAATGCTCCAAGGATAGACGTAAAAATAGATGGCAAAAAAGCTTATCCTGTTCTTAACGATGTTGCTGTTTTTTCATCAAAAAGTGCTACGTTAATGGAGTATGTCTTACGTGTTAATGGCGAAGAAATATGGCATGATAATAGTGATGGTGTTATTATTTCGACACCAATCGGTTCTTCAGCATATTCGATGTCTGCAGGTGGACCAGTTATTTTTCAAGGCGCAAATGTATTTGGAATTATATCAGTTAATTCGTTAGATACTACTAGGAGACCACTTATTGTTTCTGATAACAGTATTATAGAAATTGATGAGATTTCATCACATTTGCACTGTGATGTAGTTTTGGATGGAATAGATAGATTCAAAATTACTGATAAAATTGAAGTGACAAGGTTTACATCTCCTGCAAGAATAGTACGTATGAATGCTGATTCTACAGTTGTTTCTGCACTTGCAAAAAAAGTAAAACTTGCAGAAGAATTACTTGCTATGCCACCAAGTTCAAAACTATTGTTAAAAATGTTGGAATATGAAGGATCGATGACACAGAAAGAATTAGCATCTAAAACATTGTTACCAAGTAGAACAGTAAGACTAGCTCTAAAACATTTAATGGAGAATGGTCATATAAGAAGGAAAATCTCAATGCGAGATGCAAGACAAAAAATATACGAAATTGGTAACTAAGACAAAAAAATATAGATTTCTATGAAAGCTATGATATTATCTGGTGGACGCGGAAAAAGATTGCGTCCACTTACAGATACTATTCCAAAACCGTTGATTAGAATCAATAATAAACCGTTAATCGAATGGAAGATTAATTATCTGAAAAAATTTGGAATCAAGGATATTATCATTTGTAGTGGCTATAAGGGAAAAAAGATTGAGAATTATCTTAGTAAAAAAAATAACTTTGGATGCAATATAGAATACTCGGTTGAATCAACTCCGCTTGGCACCGGAGGTGCAATTAAAAAAGCAATTAAAAATATTGCTGATCGTTCATTTATTGTATTAAATGGCGACATAATTACAAATATCAATTTAAAAAGAATTATGGTTAAGCCAAATAGTATAGCCGCAATTGAATTAAGAACAAATTATGGAACAATGAAAATTAAAAATAATAAAATTATACAGTTCAACGAAAAAACTGATGTCAAAAATACTTGGATGAATGGGGGAATTTATCACCTTAGTACGGATATTGCTAAAATTTTACCAAAAAAGGGCAGTATAGAAGGTATAGTTTTCCCAAAACTTGCCAAAAAAAATTCATTAAACACGGTAAAATTTAAGAATGTTTTATGGCGTTCTATAGATTCCCATAAGGATGTTGAAACATGTGCAAAGGAAATGATTCAAAAAAAATATATGAAATTTATTTCAAAAAGATGAACCAAAATGCGTTTGTCGTATAGTTTAGGTTCATTATTAACAGTTGAACAGGTTCTTACGTGTTCAAAAAAATTAAACAAATTCAAGCCTGACACAGTATGGATTCCCGAAACATGGGGAATGGAGAATTTTTCAATGCTTAGTCTGGCTAGTAAAGAAAATAACTTTTCAAAAATTGGTTCGTCTATAATTAATATCTATTCGCGAAGTCCTAGCTTGATCGCGATGGGGGCTGCAACTGTTGATACAATTTCAAACAAACGTTTGGTTTTAGGACTAGGAACAAGCAGCCAACCACTTGTTGAAGATTTTCATGGTGATAAATTTAAGAGACCACTTAAACGAATGAAAGAATATGTAGAAATTATACGATTGATTCTCAGCGGTAAGATGATAAATTATTCAGGGGAAATTTTTTCACTAAAAAACTTTTCATTACTTATCAAACCGCCTAGAGATACACTTCCAATTTATCTTGCAGCAGTTAATCAAAAAATGGTAGAACTTACCTGGGAAATTGCGGACGGTGTTATTTTTTACCTCAGACCAAAAAGTGAGATTAAGTCAACGCTTGCAAGGATGCAAAATCAAAAAAAGATTGACGCAACACTTCAAATCATTACATGTGTTAATGAAGACTCTGAAAAAGCCATGGTTCGCGCAAAAAAGACATTGGCATTTTATGTTTCTGTTGGAAAAATTTACCGGGAATTTTTAGCATTAAATGGATTTGAGAATGAAACAAAAAATATCTATGAAGAATATGAAAAAAATGGTTTACAAAATAATCATGAATTGGTACCTGAATCAATGGTTGATGAACTATGTATTGCTGGAACATCAGATGAGTGCAAAAGTCAATTAAAACAATTCCGTGAAACGGGAATAGACTTACCAATCATACAGTTTAATCCAACAGATAATGTAGAAGATTCATTTGATTTAGTTACTTCAACATTTTCGGAGGGAATTGATTGAAAAAAGTCGCTGTGGTTGGATATGGGAATACAAAATTCACAAAGGATGAATTACCAATTGAATCATTATTGCTGGAATCAACAAAGCAAGTGTTTGATACCACAAAAAATTTATCGCAAGATCTTATCGATGGTGTTATAGTTTCAACCAATGATAATACTAAATATCTTGGTGCTATCTTATCTGAATTATCAGGAATCAAACCAAAAATTTCTCATACAGTTGAACATCTATGTAGTTCTGGTTCTAATGCAGTGATTTCTGGTTTTTCGTATATTGCGTCTGGATTGGCTGATACTGTTTTAGTTACTGGCGCAGATAAAATTGGCAACCCTGGACAAATTTTAGAGTGGGACAAATCTAGGGGTGAATACAACCATCCAATTTACTGGGCATCAATGTTTACAAAGGCACACAAAAGACAATTTAGTACAACCGATGAAGAATTAGCAATAGTATCAGCTAAAAATCACAAACAAGCAATAGATAATCCCAACGCATATTCGCACAAACCATATACAATTTCTGAGATTATGAATTCAAAGAATGTTACTGATGATTTACGAATTTTAGAATGTTCCTATTCATGTTCAGGTAGTTCATCAATTCTTTTAACGTCTGAGGAAAATGCAAAAAAATTTACTGATGAACCAATTTGGATATCTGGTATAGGACAAAAAACGAACTCCGCAAGTTTTACAAAAAGTAAGTTAACAACATTATCTAGCACTGTAACAGCTGCAATTGATGCCTATAAAATGGCTAAAACAACCTCACAAGAAATTGATACCGCTGAAATACATGACGCCTTTTCAGTTTGTGAGTTAATGGCTGTAGAAGATCTTAGTTTAACAGAAAAAAATACAGGCGCATCATATGTTAGAAATTTATTCAATACGGAAGACAGAAAAATAAATCCTAGAGGAGGATTAATTGGAGCTGGACATCCATTAGGTGCCACAGGTATTTCTCAGATTGTAGAAATTACACAACAATTACAAAATAAGGCAAAAAAGAGACAAATCTCAAATGCTAAAAAGGGTTTAGTTCACAATATGTCAGCGGCAGCTACATCTAGTACTGTGTTAATTTTGGAATCATGAATAAATTTGAGACTGAGTTAAAGGCAGGAAATTTTGTTACCAGTGAATGCATCAAGTGCAACAAAATTATATGGCCACCAAGTGATTACTGCGATAATTGCTTTAATGATGTTAATTGGCGTAAAGTTTCTCCAAATGGTAAATTGATTGAATGGTCAAAAAAAAATAATGATATATTATGCATCGCAGAATTTGAAAATTCAATACGTGTCATGGGAAAATTAGATTCAAAAAATGTTATACCAAAACCCGGTCAATTAATAAAATTTACAAAATGTACTTTAAATGATAAACCCAGGTTTTTTTTTACACTAGATTAATACTTGCATCAAATACGTCATAAGTCATATCATAATAACCAACTTGTCTTTATTCTTCATTATTAACAATGAATGATGGTATTATCAAGTCAGATCATTTTAGAAAAAAAGTTGGCGATGAAGTTTAGCAAAAAATCAAAGAATCAAAAAATCGCAAAAACCAGAAGGCAACGTGGTTATAATTGGGAAGACACGCTTGTTAAAAGATTTAATTCGTTAGAAAACTGGAAAGCCTTTAGGCTTGGATCTCCAAGTGTTGCTTTACCAGATGTTCTTGTTGTAAATAACATTGTAAGCACAATTTTTACAATTGAGGCAAAATCCGGAACTGGTACTACATTACAAGTTCCATTGGACCAAATTGAGAGATGTCTTCTATGGACACATAATTTTCAGGTTTACAAGAAGCGCGAAGTGATTTTGGCCTTTAAATTTCTCTCAAAAAAGAGAATCGGTTCTGGTATATATGAAAATAGAAAATTACATGAATTTTACAAAGTTTGGAATAAAAAAAAGAAACCTATAGACTGTGTATGTACTTATGATGGAAAAATGTACGCATTAGATAATGGAAAGCGTAAGGAGTTATATCTAAAAGATTTTTTAATGCCATTCAAATCAAGGCACCAGTTTTTTATGAGATAATATAGACATTACAATCATTTTTTAATAATAAATTCATAAAGTATATCATGAATTTCAGGCGATATCTAAATAAAATCCAACGAAAGACTGAGGTAAATCAGGATGTTTCTAAGGAAATAAAGACTAAGCCGAAAAAAATTCTAAGTTTTGTTGATCCAGATAAAAATCCACATGAATATCTTAAAAGATATCTTAATGAACCAAAATACAAAGATTGGTTTAATCGTAACTTTCCAAATTTTACTATATATGAAGCTGTTGGCTTAACTGCGTCTGATTATCTTGAAATGAAAAGACAACTATTTCCTGAATCAGAACATATTACAAACGAAATACAGCCAACAAAACAAATGAAATCTTCTAACGAACTAAATTTCAAGCCAACATACGAGCATGATACAAAAACTAGATTCGACGAATTTGTTGATGAGCGTATATTAGTTAGTCATAATGCATTTGGGAATAAGGAGATGAAGATCAAGATAATTGAGATCTCTGATGAAAACCCTTTATTAGTATCAAAATTTGGCAATCGTGTAAAAATAAATAAAATTTTAATCACAATAAAACATTTGGAAAATCAGAAAATTGAAGAAGCTGAATTTGATATTGAAGAGATTGAAAGAGAGTTAATAGAAAAAAGACACTATACATCTTCGAATAGATGGATTCCAACTGAGAGTATTAAAAGTGGCTATATAGTTAATACAAGACACACGTCGCTGATTAGTGATTCTATGGCGCTGGATTATCTTATATTTTAATTCATAACACTATAATTTTTTTACTTTAACACATACAAGTAAAGTATAAGAAGACTAAAAAAAATTCTGAAATATGATTACAAAAGAAATTCAAGTGAATGGAACTGTATTTCGTCTCACACTTACTGATCCTATTATCGGCCAAGTCAAAAATTTAAAATCCCTTTATAATACAGCATATGAGGATCCTGAAAGTTTTGAACAACTCAGCACAGAAATTTCAAATGTCATACAGGAAATCTCTACTGCGATTGAACCAAAGGCTGATGATACACATTTAGACAGTTTAATTCAAGAAATAATTAAAACAGTTGACGATAAAACTGCGGAAATAAAAAATACCTCAAGTGAAAAAACAGGGAGAAAAACAACCAGAAAATCTAGACATAAAAAATAAATTTTTTATTTTTTATAATTGAAAATTTTGCAGCAAATTACTTATTTCAAATAACATTTTACGCTTTAGTTATATTCTACACCGTATAATGTTTCTAATGGTTACACATTGTGAATGTGGTATTTGTGGACATTTTGACGAAAATGAATGTGTTAAAAATGAGTGCAAATGCTGTAGTAATTTTCATTTAAGATCTGGACCTAAAACACAAAAAAATAAAATTTCATCATGAAAAAATTATAGTTCATTTAATATTTTTTGGAGTTTTTCAATCAAATGTTTATCATTTAATGAATCAATTATTAACAGCCTTAGATTTTTTAACCTATTAGAATCCTTGTAATAAATTTGTGCTAAAATATCAATTTCTCTTGAAAAGTCATAAGTTTCAATGTAATATGAAAATAATTTGTAAATGGTTACAAAACTGTCAGACTGATTTTTTTTTCCTTCCAGTTTATTTTTTACTACCAGAGATAATCCAATTATTTTAGATATTTCCTGTTTCATAGTATGAAGGTCACTCGGATTATCATTTAATTCAGTTAGTATTTTATAAGACGCCAGTATTTGCTGTAAAATCCCTTTTAAATATTCATTAAAATCTATCAAAACAATTTCTAATATCCTAGGCATTCAAAAAGTTTAGTAATATTAAGTTAAAATATCAAAAAAATTTGTCAGTTTTCTTATCTTTAAATTAGTCAGTAAATATATTGTCACGTTGCAAAATAAATCATATTTAAAATGCTCGATTCCTAAATGTGGTAAAGAATATCCTATTACATCTACCGAATTCAAATGTGTATGTGGAAACCTTCTAGATGTTAAGTATAAAAGCAATCCACCGACAAATCTTAAGGACATTTTTTACCAACGAAGAAATCCGCAGGGTAGTATATTTAATGAAAGTGGAGTTTGGCGATTTCGTGAACTTTTGAATTTTTGTGCGATAGAAACTAATGATCTCGCTCAATGTTCAAAACATTTAGTTTCACTTGATGGGGCAGAGGGCAGACAATCAAAACCATACCATATGTCAAAGGTTTCAAAGTTTATTGGTATTGAAAATGAAAAGTTAATGCTGCAACCAGAAGGATACAACCCAAGTGGTTCATTCAAAGACAATGGAATGTCTGCTGCTGTTACACATGCAAAAATGGTTCAGGCTAAAAAAATTATTTGTGCATCTACTGGCAACACATCTGCTTCAGCTGGTATGTTTGCAGCAAACGAGAATATGGATTGTGATGTGTATATACCAGAAGGGGAAATTGCACC
>JYMV01022560.1_pt1 | contig 27180 bp, 25 predicted proteins | sample 338911 | NCBI WGS metagenome assembly JYMV01 (sample SAMN03354496, study PRJNA234377) | hydrothermal vent metagenome | biome: Deep sea; feature: Hydrothermal plumes at the Eastern Lau Spreading Center, Western Pacific Ocean; material: Seawater | place: Tonga | collected 2009 | depth 2000 m m
CGCAATCAGTTCCGTGCCTCTGTTAAAGGGGCATCCATGACAACAAGGATCATAAACGGTTTGCCCATAAGTGGAGAAATGGCCATAATTTTCTCGGATCGTGATCTCTTTCCGCTGGATCGGAAAGCAGAGACACTTCAAGCTATTGCGGACAGTTTACAGTGGTTAGACTCACTCTATGTGGTAAAATCTTGCACCACACTCAAACCTTCAAACGACGATATGTATATTTTTAATGTGATGAATGATTCCAGCGACTGCATAGAGGGAGTAGCATATCTCATTCGCGGCGTACAAGGTTCCCGGGATACTGTCTATTCATTTGTAGACACCCTGCTGAAGATAGTGCTGCCGACGCCGGAGGAATTTTACGGTGTAGGCGATCCCGATGGCAGTCCGGGAATGGTGAAAATACCGGGTGATACAGTTGTGGTGAGTGAGATTGACTCCAATAAAATCACTATGCTTTCGTCACTGGGAGATCACTATATCAACAATATGACCAGGTTCTACGGAACAGAGGGTCAAGCGGTATTTTTCTCCACTCGCGATACACTTGAAATTCTGTCATATATTTCGTTTACACTACAGAGTACGGGTATGCTTGAGGAAGCTCAGGATGAACTCGTGATTACTTATCCTAACGGCAATGAAACATTAGTTCAGGACAGCACTATTGTCATCAGATGGCGCTCACTTGGAGATGAAGTAAGCAGTCAGAATGTGGAATTGTTTATTTCGCATCTGGAAGTGCCGGATATCGCTCAGGATGAAGACTGGGAGTCTATCAGTGGAGGTGCTATCAGCAATGCTGACTCCATGATTTGGACGCCGGGAGCAGCAGATGTGGATGACATCCTCTGGTTAAAAATGTGCAATGAAGATGGTTCACTGTGTGACCAAAGTGGATGGCATTTTGAAATTACCTCAAGCGGCGGACGAATGGTTTCCCGGCCACCGAGAAAATATGATGAGATCAGTCCAGCTGTAAATAAAAATCCCATAAGCGGTAATAGATGAAATACGGCAGAATTATAATCGCGTGTTTAATTGGAACCCAACTGCTTTTTGGACAGGCGAAGCGCGATCCTCGCATGGTTTCAATGGCCGGTGCTTACACGACTCTGGCTGACGGCATCTACTCAGTAGGAGTCAACCCTGCCAACCTTGCCTTTCAGCACGGTAAACCGTTTATGCTGCAGTTGGGTACTCTCAATTTTGGTTTTGTGAACAACTATCTCTCTCTGGAAAATTATACTGGCTTAAGCGGTGCCAATCTGGAAGCGAACAATCAGGAAAAGAAAAAAGAGATTTACGATGAAATCGGTGATGCATTAAGGTTTACCACAGATATTCATGTAGGATTACCTGTTCTGAATTACACTTCTGGCAATATGGCTTTTACCAGCGACATGATAATAGTGGGCGACATTGGATTACCAATTGATATGTTCTATCTGATGCTTGACGGAAATCCGGTTGATAGACCTCTCGATTTGACCATGCAGTATGAGGTGATGGGATTAGCCGAGTACGGTTTTTCGTTTGCTGTGCCCTATGAGAAATTTTCCTGGGGTATCACTTTGAAGTATTTACAGGGGCTTTTTTATCTGGGGATTGATCCTGATTCCAGTTTTACTAATGTTTACACAGATACTCTCAATGTGGCATTTTATGGTGATGGTCGTTATTTTATTCGCCAAGGTATCGGTGGCAATGGATACGGCCTGGATTTGGGATTTACCACGTATGATATAAACGGTTGGAAAGTGGGTATCTCACTAATCAACGCTTTAGGGACCATATATTGGAATCGTCCATCAGGGATGAAAGATCTTCTCGGAATTGATGAGAATAACGGACTTTTCACTTGGGGAGGTCAGGAAGTTCTTGAGGGACAGGCTATGGTGTATGAATTTACTATTGACAGTGTAAATGGTATCGGATTGATGGAAAATTCATTCGAAGACAATTTTAATTCCACTAAGTCTGTGGTAGCAGATACGATTGACGGAGGAGACCCGAGACCGTTCACCATTAGGTACCCGTCACTTTTCCGGATCGGTATTCAAAAGCAGGTAGATCCTGACTTTTTAATTGTTAGTGATATGGTAGCAGGTTTCCAGGATCGTCTGTTCGTTCAGCGGAAATGGAAGTGGTCTATCGGTGTAAAGTTTACCCGTTTCCCAGGTTTTCCTCTACGTCTAGGATATAGTTGGGGAGGTAAAGACTTCAAGCAGCTTGGATTAGGAATAGGTATCCACAAGGGTCCTATAATGTTTGACTTTGGACTGGCTTTTCGCAACGGTATTTGGCTTCACAGCATGAAAGGACTGGCACTCTCATTCGGAGTCAGCTTTACTGGATTGGGCGGTCGAAATGGCGGAGACGATGAGCCGGGAGGAGAACTATTTCCGGACGAAGAAGAGTAAAAGTATTCCGCCTATAGCGAATACAATATTCCCCAGCCAAGCAGATAACACTGGATCCATCACTCCATTATAACCCAACGTTTGACCGAAGCGGATAAACGCATAATAACCGAAGATTACAAATATACTCATTCCAGCACCAAACGCGAGTCCTCCCTGAGGGCGAGATGCAACCATTGGAACTGCGAAGAGTACGATAATCAGGTTGGTGAAAGCGAATGATATTTTACCGTGTAGATTGACTTCCCATCGTCTGTTATCCACTCCACTTATTGCAAGTTCATTAACAAATAGTTGAAGTTCACTGAAGCTCATCTCTTCCGGTGAAATAGCTTCTCGGCTGATATCACTCGGTTCGAAACCAATAACAAGAGTTGTATCTCCAGTTGAATGAGAAACTTCTGTCTCTTCACCATCGGAATTAAATGAACGAATAGCATAATTCATTATTTGCCAAGAGCCGTTCTCTTTTTGCCAATACATCCGGTTTGCATCGATCCTTTTTTGGAGTTTACCTTCAGTTAGGAATTGCATAGTCACACCGTACGCTCTTTTACGACTGGATTGATAACGTTCAATTCCAATGACAAAGTTAGATTTTTGAAGAATGATATTATTCCTTCGTTCCCTGTAGTGCTTGTTTCGCGTTTTTCCCAAATACTCCTTTTCTATAGCACGACGAGCCTGATTACCACTCGTTACTAGGTTGTCCTCCCAATAGAATGATCCGGCACTCACCAAAACAGCACAGAGCAGAAGGGGAATGGATATTCTGTAAAGTGAAATACCGCTCGATTTCATCGCTGTCAATTCGTTGCGTTTAGAAAGAATTCCGATTGTGAAAATAGCAGCAACAAGAACTGCCATGGGGAGACCGATATTAAGAAACCACGGTAAAGAGTGAAGATAGTATTGCAAGATAATTTCTCTGGGGACTTCGGAATCTATAAACTTGTCCATGTTTTCCACTAGATCTACAACAAGGAAGATGCCCACGAACGCGATTAAGGCGAATGCGAGCGTTTGAATGAACCTCTGGATTAAATATGCATCTATTCGTTTAATCATTCTCAGTTTTCTACTTGATTGAAGCTGTGGTGTTCCTATTTAGACCATCGGAATATACAGATGATAGATTTTCTCCGCACGAGTCAAAAAAGTGTTACAAACTTCAGAATTCCATGGGGTATATTGTAATCTCCTAATAATTAATCTGTCGGCTAAAGGAGGAGCGACGGTTTTGGTAATTGATTTTTGAAATTAATGCAGAAACTAAATAATATTTTAGAAACCCTTTCAGGCTTCATGTGGGATTATCCCGTTTTATGGTTAATGCTGGGTGGTGGTTTTTTCTTTACTTTTTTCTCGAGACTGTTACCCTTTAGATATTTACGACACTCGATAAATATTTTAAGAGGAAAGTATGATTCTGAATCTGACCCCGGTCAAATAACCCATTTTCAGGCACTCTCCAGTGCATTAGCGAGTACGGTGGGAATGGGAAACATTGCCGGTGTAGCTGTAGCAATTCACACCGGCGGACCGGGAGCCATTTTCTGGATGTGGGTTAGCGCCATCATCGGTATGGCTACAAAGTTCTTTACCTGCACTCTTGCCATCATGTATCGGGGAAAGGACGACAGTGGAGAAATCCAGGGTGGTCCTATGTATTATATTGAAGTAGGACTGGGAAAAAGATTTAAACCACTGGCAATTTTCTTCAGTATCGCTGGTCTGTTTGGTTGTCTCACTTTCTTTCAGGCCAATCAGTTATCACAATTGATAAGGGACTTTCTTTATACACCTATGGAGCTATTTTCTACTAATCCATCAACAGGAAATGCTGTGACGGGTATTATAATTGCAGCAGTTGTCGGGTTGGTAGTATTTGGCGGTATTCAACGCATTGCTCATGTTGCTTCCCGGCTTGTCCCGTTTATGGTAAGTGTCTATTTACTGGCAGCAATTATGGTTTTGTCATCACATATCTCAGAGATTCCATCCCTGGTTAGATTAATTATTCATGATGCTTTTACCGGAGAGGCTGTTCTAGGCGGAGCTGTGGGAGCGGTGATTGCTACAGGTATTCGCCGTGCGGCTTTTTCAAATGAAGCAGGCATCGGCACAGAAGCCATGGCTCACGGTGCTGCTAAGACTACAGAACCTGTACGCGAAGGATTGGTAGCTATGCTCGGCCCACTTATTGATACCATTATAGTTTGCAGTGTTACTGCTCTTGTGATTCTCACCTCAGGGATGTGGCAGGCAGGCTTTGAAATAACTGAAGAAGAGATCATACCGGCTGGCAATACAGTTATTCTGGAAATAGGTGACATACAAGAGCTCAGTTCGCCTGATGAAAAGTGGGTGGGACTGGAATTTGAAATTCATGAACCATCTGATAATCCGTCAGCATCTAAGAAAACTGTCACTGTTCTCTCTCTCCAGGGTGACAACAAAGTGCAATTGGAAAATACAAGTGAGGACGAGATTATTGTAACTGGAGAGTCATGGTTTCATCTGAATGTTAACGGTGTTTCTTTGACGACACTGTCATTTGATAAAGAGCTTGGTGTTGCCGGTAAAATATTGATTATTATTGCTGTGCTGACGTTCAGCTTATCTACCATGTTTGGATACTCCTATTATGGACGTAAGTGTGCAGGTTACCTTTTTGGTGTTCGCTGGAAGCCGGCCTACAATTGGGTATACGTTCTGGCAATTGTGGTTGCCTCCATGGTTAAGATAGATTTAGCTATTAATTTCATTGATTTGATGTTTGCTTTCATGGCGATTCCTACTGTGATCTCTACTTTGATTCTTGCCCCAAGAGTAATGAAAGCCGCAAGAAAGTATTTTCATCAGTTGGAGAGTTAGGGAGCGAAGATGGTTAGAAGAAGGATGTTCTCTACAGCATTTTTGTGAGATAAATCCGTCGGAGGCGACTGGGTGCAGCCAGCAGAACTTTTGCACGGAATTTCCCAAGATTCAACGATTCACCAGCCCTTGGAATTCTACCAAGTGAAGAAATAACAAATCCTCCTATGGTTTCATAATTCCCTTTAGGAATGTAATAACCAAAACTTTTTAAATCGTCAATCTCTACCAAGGAGTCTACAACCAAACCGCCACCCTGTACGTGGGAAATATTCTTTCCTGCTTCGTCAAAGATGTCTTCAAAATCACCAAACAGTTCCTCAACGAGATCTTCGATTGTGACCATCCCCACTGTTTTTCCACTTGAACCAGTGATGATAGCAATAGTGGAAGAATGTTGCTTTAACTTTTCAAGGGTCGAGCTGGCGGTTCGTTTTTCAGAAATAAACATGGGCTTTTTCATGATTGCCTTGAGGGAAATTGGCTTGGTGAAAAGATCGTGGAGAAAAATGACTCCTAAGATATTATCCGGAGATCCGTCATGTACAGGGAGTTTGGAAAAACCTGTGTCAGAAAGAACTGCTGCTGCATCTTCTAAAGTAGAATCAGTAGTTATGGAAACAATATCAGAAAGGGGAGTCATGGTTTCTATTACCGGTCTGCTGCCAAACTCGAAGATGTTCGTAATCATCTCCTTTTCATCCGATTCAAGCTCCTCGCCTACTTCTTTTTCTTCAAAAAGTACCTTCAGTTCTTCTCGAGTAAACATGCTTGTCTTAACAGATTTTTTGGGAGTCAGAAGACGAGAATACATCTTTATGAGCTTAACGAACGGTGCGAGGAAAAACTCAATGAGTCGCATCAATGGAGTGACTCCCAGTGAAAGAGAATTAGCATGCTCTCGAAAGAGGACTTTTGGAATGATTTCTCCGAAGATAAGAATTACGGCTGTGATAATGAGCATTGTAGCTGTCATACCAGTACCTGCATTTATTAGCGCCACCGTCGCGAAGGAAGAGGTAAGAACGTTTGCCACGTTTGTTCCAATGAGTACTGTGGTGAGGTAGCGCTCCGGTTCAGCTAGAAGTCTAAGTGTTCGCCCGGCTGAGCGGTGACCTTGCTTCTGCCACACCTCCATCTGAAGGGGATTTGCCTGGATAAAGGCGATTTCCGTCCCGCTGAAGAAAGCGGAGAGGACAAGTCCTGTGAGGGCTACAATTGGTTCAATCATCATAATTATAATATTAATTTAGTTCATAGTAGTAAATGAAATCAACATACTCAAGAATATTATTGAGTCAATCTATTTCCCTCCTTACTCTTACTTCCGTAACTTTATCGACTTCTATGACTGAAAAGCTGGACAGAGAACAACTTTCCACCGAACAGCAGAATGTCCATTCCCTCGATTTGGACTCCCGATCTGTAGCGGAGATCCTGACCATCATCAATATTGAAGATGCAGGAGTGGCCGAGGCTGTTCATAAAGTCCTCCCGGAAGTGGAGAAAGCTGTAGAACTGGCTGTAGAAGTTATTAAGGGAGAGCACCGGGTTTTTTATGTTGGTGCCGGTACCAGTGGACGTTTGGGAGTACTGGATGCATCAGAATGTCCGCCTACTTTCTCGGCGCCACCAGAGTGGTTCTCTGGGATTATAGCCGGCGGGCGGGAAGCTCTTACTAAATCTATCGAGGGTGCTGAGGACAAACCCGAAGATGCTGTAAGAGATCTTGACGAAGCTGGGATGACCGCAGGTGATTTGGTTGTAGGAATCGCCAGCAGCAGCACAACACCGTATGTCTTGAGAGCAATGGAGTATGGTCGCGAGTCCGGCTGCGGAACGGTCTTCCTCATCTGTAATCCAGCGCCGCTTGTTCAGGTTGACGTGGATGTGTTGATTCCAGTTGATGTCGGGCAGGAGGTCATCACCGGCTCGACGCGGATGAAATCCGGTACCGCTACTAAGTTAGTTCTCAACATGATATCCACAGCTACAATGGTGAGGTTGGGTAAAGTATACGGGAATCTGATGGTGGATCTCAGAGCCGTAAACGAAAAACTGGTGGATCGCGGTACGAGAATTATCTCAAAGCTAACGTCACTTCCTTACGAAGAATCTCACAAACTCCTCCAAGAAGCTGAGATGGAAGTGAAGGCGGCAGTCGTTATGCATGCTCGCAGTTGTAATTACGATGAAGCGAAAATTCTATTGGAAGAACAGAGTGGATTCTTGAGGCCGTTTCTTAGAGATGACTCTGTCTGACCTTAAAAACAAGCAAACACTCCGGATGGTAGGTCTCATGACGGGGACTTCCATGGACGGGCTCGATATCTGTGTAGCCGATGTAACCTTCGCCGGTGATTCTGTCCAGTTCCGGACGGTAGGATTGACAACAGTTCTCTTCACTGAGAAATTACGGGAGGATATCCGTCAAGCTCTCGCCGGTCCTACTCATTTAGTGACCAGAGTCCATTACGATCTCGGCCGTTTTTATGCAGAACAAACAGACCATTTTCTGACGGATGCAGCCATTGGTGACATTGATGCCGTAGCAATGCACGGCCAGACAATTCATCATATAAGTGGTGAGGCGACGCTACAGATCGGCGAGCCGTCCTTTCTGGCGGAAGTGCTGACTGTTCCGGTTGTGTCAGACTTTCGAGCTCGAGATATTTCCATCGGCGGCACGGGAGCACCCCTGATTCCAATAGTGGACAAGTGGCTCCTTCAACGGGAGACAGAAGCAGTCATCTGTCTGAATCTCGGAGGCATCGCCAATGTTACTTATCTTCCAGCTAAAAACTCAAATGAAGATTTATCAGGATTCGATACCGGACCCGGGATGGCGCTTCTTGACGAAGCCGCAAACCATTTACTGGGTGATGTCCTCGATGAAGGCGGAAACAAAGCTCTATCTGGGACGCCGGATGAGGAAGCTGTAGCTCACTGGATGGAGGACAGTTTTGTAATAGCTAAACCACCGAAATCAACCGGCCGCGACTATTTTGGTCCTGCCTGGCTGGAGAAGTATATTTCTGATTTAACCGATTGGGATTCCTCCGATCTGCTGGCTTCATTATCTCTTTTTACTGCTCGGTCAGTGGCGGTAAATTGTCAAAAATTCTTGCCGATACAAAATGTGGAAGAGATTATAGTAAGCGGGGGAGGAGCCTACAATAGAGCTGTTATGAAATCTCTTGAAAAGGAGTTTTCGCTTGTCTCAATTGTTACTTCAGATACATTCGGCATCGATCCCCATATGAAGGAAGCTCTTGGGTTTGCCGTTCTTGGAGCAGCTTATTTGAAAGGAATTCCCGGTAACTCGCCTTCAGTAACAGGGGCTTCCCGACCTGTTGTCCTGGGGAAATTAACTGTTTGAAGAGGAGAGAATGTGAAAGTAAATCCATATATATTTCGTGAATACGACATCCGTGGGGTAGTAGCGGATGATTTCTCGCCGGAGTTTGCCCATTCCCTGGGACAGGGTTTTGGTACATTTGTGAAGCGAGGCGGCGGTCAGGAAATCAGCCTCAGTGGAGATATTCGATTGACCACACCCATGCTTAAAGAGAACTTCAAGTCCGGGGTGCTGGAGACGGGTGTGGACGTCATAGATATTGGTATTCTCCCTACACCGGTAAATTACTACAGCATGTTCAAGCTGAGTGTTGCCGGGGCGGCTCAGATTACCGGCAGTCACAACCCTCCCGAGATGAACGGCTTCAAACTTTCGTTCCAGAAAGGTGCCGTCTATGGCGAAATGATTCAACAGATTCGAAAACTCATGGAGGATGACGATTTTGAGACAGGCGAAGGAACAGAAGTAGCGTATAATCTTCTGCCGGAATACCTATCCATGGTTTTGGGGAAAATTAATTTCGACCGTCCTATGAAAATAGCCATGGACTGCGGAAATGCTGCCGCATGCCTCGCGGCGCCGAAGATATTCCGTGAGTTGGGTGCGGATTTAACAGAGATATTCTGTGACGTTGACGGCACCTTCCCGAATCATCATCCCGACCCCACGGTTCCGGAAAATCTGACTGAGCTCATCAAGACAGTACAGGATGATAATTTTGATTGCGGGATTGCGTATGATGGTGATGCCGACCGTGTAGGTGTGATTGATGAAAACGGCCAAGTTATCTGGGCCGATATGCTTATGGCCCTCATTCTACCGGAAATTGTAGAACCCGGAGACGAGGTGCTGTTTGACGTCAAATGCTCTCAAGCGCTTGAAGAGGAGATAGTTCGTCTTGGCGGAAAGCCAGTGATCTGGAAGACTGGTCACTCCCTTATCAAACAGAAAATGAAAGAGTTGGGCTGCAGGTTTGGCGGGGAAATGAGCGGGCATCTCTTTTTTGCCGATGACTATTTCGGTTACGATGATGCCATCTATGTCTCAGCCCGGATTGTGCAGATGCTCTCCCGTCAGAATAAAACTCTATCAGAACTGGTTGCCAATCTACCTCAATACGTATCCACACCTGAGATGAGATTGGACTGCCCGGATGATGAAGCGAAGTTCAAATTGGCCGAAGCAGCGGTAAAATACTTTTCAGCTAACTTCAACTGTCTGGATGTGGATGGCGTCCGCATCCGGTTCGATGATGGCTGGGGACTGGTGAGAGCGTCTAACACTCAGCCGGTCATAGTGGTACGCTTTGAAGCAAAAACTCAGGAGCGGATGGAAGAGATAAAGGGAACGGTACTTTCAAAGCTTCAGGAGCTTGGTGAATTCACCATGCCGGAAGATGACTGACGATTTTCTAAGGAAAATAGAAAACTATCGCAAACGGATAGATTCGGAGATAATCGCTTTGCTGAAAAAGAGCGAACCACAATATCTTTATGATCCGATTCAATATGTGTTTGAAGGGAGAGGAAAACGGCTCAGGCCCATTCTGGTTCTCCTTTCCGCCGATATGTACCCGGTGGAAACGGTGGATGCCATGCCGGCGGCCCTGTCAGTGGAGCTGCTTCACAACTTCTCACTGGTTCATGACGATATCATGGATCAAGACGATCTTCGCCACGGTAAGCCTACAGTGTATCGGAAATGGGATGAATCGGCAGCAATTTTGGCCGGTGATGCCATTTTCGCCATGGCCTGTTCTCAACTTACTTGTTTAGAGTATTGTGCCGTGGATGCGGTTCGGATGTTTACTGATACCACCCTGAAACTTTGTGAAGGACAGGCGCTGGATAAAGCGTTTGAAGCTCGTTCTGACGTAAACATAAACGATTATCTCGAAATGGTTTCTATGAAAACGGGAACATTGCTGTCGCTCTGCTGCCAGCTGGGAGGACTCGTCGGTGGTGCTTCCAAAGATGATTTAGAAGCTCTTTCGAAATTTGGAAAACTTCTGGGTCAGTCATTTCAGATTCAAGATGATGTGCTGGAGATTTTCTCCGATACTGAGACAATGGGGAAGAGTCTGGGAAGTGATGTGGCGACGGGGAAAGTAACGTATTTGAGCTGTGCTGCGAGTGACTATGATTTTGCTGGGTGGGAAGATCTGACTTCATCCTTTAAGAGAAAAGATATGAAATCTGAGATTATCCCCGCTCTCAGGAAATTTTTTGAAGAGTGTGGTCTCAAAACCAAGGCAGAGCAGATGGTTGAGGAACTGTTGAAACTAGCGAGAGTTGAATTAGAATCAATTCAAGCTGTGGATAAGAGTAATCTCGCTCAATTTGCTGAATTGATTTTGCAGCGCAGGAAATGAAACGATGAGATCCAGTGAAGAGTTAAGGCAATTAGATCCTGACAACATGTTTGGTCACATTTACGGTATTGCTGACCAGATGGAATCCGCCATGGAGATCGGAAGAAGCATCAAATTCAAGCGGGATTATTCTGCCGCGAAAAATATTCTGTTTGCCGGTATGGGAGGATCGGCCATTGCCGGTGATGTGGCGTCAGCACTAATATCTAAAAACTGCAAAATTCCGACTGTTGTCAATAGAAATTACTCTCTGCCTCAATGGGTGGATGAGTCCACACTTGTAATTTGCCTGAGCTATTCCGGCAATACTGAGGAGACTCTTAGTTGTTTGGATGATGCGTACCAAAAGGGCGCTATGATTTTAGGGATCTCTACTGGCGGGCAGATTGTGGTAAAGTTAGAAGATCAAAGGAGAGATGTGGTGAAAATCCCGGAAGGACTTCCTCCTAGGGCTGCATTGGGATATCTGTTCGTTCCCATACTTTACGTTCTTAAGGAAGGAGGTATACTCGGCAGTTTAGATGAGAGCGCTCTACAATCTTCGATTGATCTGCTTAAGATAGAGCGTGATTCACTTTCAACCGAGGGAGAAGAAAATCGCGCGTGGGATATAGCCAACACTATTTACTCTTCAGTTCCAGTAATTTATGGTGAAGCACAAAGTACCGCTGTGGCTGCTCTTCGATGGCGTGGGCAATTAGAGGAAAATGCGAAAATGGTTGCCTTTCACAATGTCCTGCCGGAAATGAACCATAATGAAATAGTCGGTTACAAGAATAATCCGGATATCTTAAGAAATCTGGGAATAATATGGCTGTCTGATGGTTCAGATCATGAGAGAAATCGAAGAAGGCGGGAGTTGACAAAATCCATAATTGGCGATAGAGTTCTTTATCAGCTTGATATTGCCGGAAAGGGTGAAAGCTATCTAGAAAGACTGATGTATCTTATTCATTTAGGAGATTGGATCAGCTATTGGTGCGCCATTTTACACAAAACGGATCCAACTCCAGTTGAATCTATTTCAAAACTCAAAAAGTCACTTTCGGAGTGATAGAACTCACGAGTTTTGTGTTTAGGGGTTGCAATCTGTTGGATATGAACATAAATTTGAATAGGCAACCTCTCTGAAATCATGATACCCGTAGAAGTCACTAGAATATCGTTTTATCCACCTAGCAAGGGATATGCAGTCATTCTGCAGGAAATTGGTGGAGAAAATCGGCGATTACCTGTAATTGTCGGTTCATTCGAAGCACAGTCAATTGCGCTGGCTTTGGAAAATGTTGATACTCCGCGCCCAATGACTCACGATTTAGTCTGCAGTATCCTGAATAATACAGATGTAGGTTTATCCGCAATATCAATCACCGATCTTTCTGACGGTACTTTTTTTGCTGAACTGAAAATTAATTCTAATAAAGCCGGCGAGAAAATTATCGATTCCAGACCTAGTGATGCCATCGCTGTAGCACTTCGTTTGGATGTCCCCATATTTGTTGCTGATAGCGTTATGGACAGTGCAGGTCTCGATGAAGAAACTGAAGAAGAGCGAGAATTTGAGAAACGTTCTAACTCTCGTGGGGTTTCACATAAATTACTCCAGGAAAAACTTCAGAAAGCGATTGATGAGGAAGAATACGAACAAGCCGCGTTACTTCGTGATAAAATAATGGAGATGGAGAAAAAAGTTTAATTAATCGCTTAAAGCTAAAGCTTCTAAAGCGATTCGAGCCGCTTCCTGTTCAGCGGTTTTTTTGTTGTCAGCAATTCCCGGAGCAAAACGTTCTTTACCAATAGTTACAGCTACCTGGAAAATCTTTCTATGTTCAGGCCCTCTAGTAGATTCTACCACGAACCGAGGAGGTTTAAGTTGATGAGAATGGCATTCCTCAATCAGGCGACCTTTATAATTAACAGATTCCCATGCCTCAATTCTATGGCACCAAAGTGTCTTCTCGATAATTCTTTTACAAGGGACAATCCCACCGTCCAAATATACAGCACCAATAATAGATTCATACATATTCGCTAATTGATTTATAGAGACTTTCTTTTGAGTGAGATCTACAGAACCCCTGACTGTAAGATACTCTAATAGATTCATCCTTTCACCTGTTATTGCCAAGAAACTCTTTTGAACTAATGCGGATCTTTTTTGAGTGAGTAAACCTTCATCACCTTGAGGGAACTCTCTGATTAGATTTTCTGAAATTACATGATCAATTATGGCGTCTCCTAAAAATTCTAGACGTTCATAGTTTTCTCTTGGTTCTGTGCTTACTGACTTATGTGTAACAGCTTGTACAATATATTCCTGCTTCCTGAAAAAATAATTCAGTTTGCGCTGCAATGAAGATAAATTGGAGTTATTATTGGAGAATCGTGATCGAAGATATTGAAATAATTGCAACAGATCAGTTTGACCATTCCTTGAAAAGCAGTACAGCGTTATGACCCCCAAATCCGAAGGTATTCGACATTGCGATACTTACTGACTTATCAACAGCGCTGTTAGGAGTATAGTTTAGGTCGCATTCCGGATCAGGGGTATCGTAGTTGATGGTAGGAGGGATCACATTTTTCTTAATTGCCATGATTGCAGCTATGGCTTCAATCCCTCCCGCAGCTCCCAAAAGATGTCCAGTCATGGATTTGGTTGAGCTGACGTTTAGTTTATATGCGTGTTCCCCGAAGAGGGTTTTAATTGCGAGGCTTTCGTTCTTGTCATTGAAGGGAGTAGATGTTCCGTGAGCATTAATGTAATCTACGTCTTCAGGCTCAACTCCACCATCTTTGACAGCTCGCTTCATTGCTCTCATGGCACCCTCACCGCCGGGTGCAGGGGCTGTGATATGATAAGCGTCTGCAGTCGCACCATAACCAATAAGTTCTGCGTGGATTTTCGCTCCACGATTATGTGCGTGCTCAAGTTCCTCTAAAACTAGTAAACCTGCTCCCTCTCCCATTACAAATCCGTCTCGGTCGGAATCGAATGGGCGAGAGGCTTTCTCTGGTTCATCATTTCGACGGGAAAGTGCTCTCATGTTTGCAAATCCAGCGTAGGCAATTGGTGTGATGCACGCTTCTGTTCCTCCGGCTATAAAGATATCTGCATCGCCGTATTGGATATGCCTAAGGGCATCACCGATGGCTGTGGAACCTGTGGCGCAAGCCGAAACTACTGCATAGTTGGGACCTTTTAATCCCCACTTCATTGATATGTGTCCAGCAGCGATATCTAGAATGTACATTGGAATAAACAGGGGAGATACTCCTCTAAAACCACGATTTAGGAGACGTTTATTTTGTTCTTCCATAGTTAGCAATCCACCGACACCCGAACCCACAACCACTCCGAATCTGTCCATGTCAGGAATTCCTTCTTCAAGACCTGCATGGCGAATGGCCTCTTCAGCTGCTATGAGTGCATAGATGGAAAAGTTATCGAGCCTTTTGATTTCTTTTTTATCGAGGAAATCTTCAGGATTGAAGTCAGAGGGAACTTCACCTCCAATTTTCACTGGACAGTCTGAAGTATCAAATTTGGTAACAGGTACAATACCGCTGTAGCCACTTTTTAGATTGTCCCAGTATCTGTTTAGTCCAACACCGACAGGGGAAATTACTCCCATGCCGGTGATGACTACGCGTCGACTCACAGATTATCCAACGTGTGAATCTATATACTCTACGGCAGCACCCACAGAAGTGAGCTTTTCAGCTTCTTCGTCTGGGATCTCGAGTCCGAATTCTTCTTCTAGTTGCATGATTAACTCGACAGTATCGAGAGAATCGGCTCCGAGGTCGTCAATGAAAGATGCTTCTAAGGTGATTTTATCATCTTCTACACCGAGTTTATCCATGATGACGTCTTTTACTTTGTCGAAATTGGACATGTAATTCCTCCTTGTTTAAGTATGTAATCCACCATTAACAGAAATCACTTGACCGGTGATATAACCAGCTGCATCAGATGCCAGGAAGAGGGCTGCATGAGCCACATCTTCAGGTTTTCCAATGGTTCCCATAGGGATTTGGTTTAATAATCCTTCCCTAACAGATTCAGAAAGCTCTATTGTCATTTCGGTCTCAATATAACCTGGGGCAATTGCATTAACGCTAATGTTTCTGCTTGCTAATTCTTTGGCGGCTGATTTGGTGAGACCTATAATACCCGCCTTGGATGCGGCGTAATTTGCCTGACCTGCATTACCTGTTAATCCAACCACGGAAGTGATGTTAATAATTGCACCATTACGGGCTTTCATCATGGCGGGAGTTACTGCCTTTATACCGTTAAAGCAACCTTTCAGATTTACGGCTTGGACCAAATCCCAATCATCTTCCGACATTCGCAATATAAGTTTGTCTTTGGTGATCCCGGCATTGTTTACCAAAACATCTATACTGCCTAATTCATCCAATACCTTCTTAACACAATCCTGAAAATCTTTAGTGTTTGAAACATCGAGCTGATGAACTATTGCTTTACCGCCGTTTTTTTTAATGTTTTTTACGACAATTTCGAGATCTGCTACTGTCCGGCTGGCACAGACGACTGTTGCACCATTCGTTGCAAAAACTTCTGCGATGGCACGGCCAATTCCCTTCGAAGCACCGGTTACAAAGACGGTTTTTCCATTGAAATCAGGCATGTACATTTTCCTTGATATCAGTGAGATTGGAAACACCTCGAATGGCTATGGATTTGTCAATTCTTCTAATAAGACCTTGCAATGTGCGCCCCGGACCTACTTCCACCATTTCGCTGGTTCCAGCATCCCGGATTGCCTCTACCGTAGCGGTCCAAAGTACCGGATTGTCTAATTGTGCAAGAAGATTTTGTCGGATTTCATCCGGATCTTTTGTTTGCTTGGCTGTCACATTCATTACCACAGGGAAATTAGGCTCGTTCAAAGTTTGTAGTTGTAAAGCTTCAGCTAGCTTCTCTTTCGCAGGTTCCATTAGAATGGAATGAAAAGCGCCACTGACGTTTAGCTCGATGGTTTTTCGAGCGCCTGCATTTTCTGCCAGTTTCATAGCTTGCCTCACTCCATTCAAATCCCCTGAAATTACGATTTGATTGTGAGAATTAAAATTAGCAGGTTGAACTATTCCTGATGCTGATGCATCATCACATATTTGCACGATGGCCTCCTCATCCAATCCGATAATGGCAGCCATAGTTCCAGGTTGTGTTTTACCTGCTTCCTTCATTCCTCTGCTACGGACTTTCACCAGTTGTAATCCTTCCGAGAACGAAAAAGAACCGGCTGCAGCTAAAGCTGAATATTCTCCTAGACTATGACCCGCTGCCAAGGATGGAATGATACCATCTTTCATCAGTAGCTCGGCAAGGACAACGCTTACTACATAGAGGGCAGGCTGAGTGAATTCAGTCTGCTTTAACTTCTCTTCAGGACCTTCCAAAATCAAGGAAGATAGATTCATATCCATGATTTCATCTGCTTCTTCAAATCGCATTTTACCGATTAGAGTTTCGTTGTATAGATCCTGTCCCATCCCGACTTTCTGGGAGCCTTGTCCAGGAAAGATAAATGCCAAGTTGTTCAATATGTAGTTCCCCAACGAATCAGAGTGCTGCCCCATGTAAATCCAGCACCAAATGCTGCTAACAGGATGTAATCACCAGTTTGAACACGTCCTTCCTCAACCGCTTCAGCAAGACCGATGGCGATAGTAGCTCCGGTGGTATTGGCATATTTATCAATATTAATCAAAACTTGATCTGGGGATAAACCAAGACGCTTTACGCATGCATCTATGATACGCTTATTCGCCTGATGAGGGATGAAAAGTTTTATATCATTTCCGGTAAGACCGTGCTTCTTCAGGATATCTGAAGAAATATCAGCCATACCTTTTACAGCAAATTTGAATACTTTTTTACCATCCTGTTTGATGAAGTGCATCCGCTCTCTGACCGTTTTTTCTGTGGCTGGGTGTATGCTTCCACCGCCGGGTAAACAGAGATATTTTCCACCGCTTCCATCTGTAAAAAGTAGGGAATCGATGATATAGTTTTCATCCTGAGATGGTTCCAAAAGTACACCTCCCGCACCATCACCAAACAGAACGCAAGTAGCCCTGTCCTCATAGTCAAGAATGGATGTCATTGTGTCGGCGCCGAGGACAAGTACTTTATTATATCTTCCAGACTCGATAAGATTGACTCCAGTTTCCAGAGCAAAGAGGAAGCCTGAACAGGCGGCGGAAAGGTCATATCCCCAGGCGCTAGAAGCTCCGATGGCATCTTGAACAAGAGCTGCTGTAGAAGGGAGCAGCATGTCAGGGGTGACAGTCCCGATGATTATGACATCAATATCATCTGCAGAAATATCTCGCTTCTGAAGAATCTCCCTGGCTACGTGAATACACATGTCTGCTGTTGCTTGACCACTTTCTACAACTCGCCTTTCGGAAATACCTGTACGTGATACAATCCACTCGTCATTTGTATCAACTAATTTTTCAAGATCGTGGTTCGTCATTACTTTTTCGGGGAGATATTTCGAGGTTGTGGAAATTGTAGCTCTAATTTGGTCTGTCATTAAATTTTCTCGATTTGAGCCACGGTTCGTGAAATTCCAACGCGAATAGATTCTACCAATTTTTCTTTTACACTTTGTGCTGTGGATAAAATAGCGTTTTTTATGGCTCGAGCAGGAGATGCTCCATGGCAAATCATGCAGATGCCTTTAATACCTAATAGAAAACTACCTCCAGATTCTTCATACTCATACTCACTAATTATATCCGTAAAAATATCGTTTAGCGCAGATTTATCAATGTTTCTTTCATCAGAGATTAGCTGACTAGTTACCTCACGGTGGACATGATGAATCCAACCCTCAGCGAACTTTAGTAGATTATTTCCAACAAAACCGTCACAAACAACAACATCTATATTGCCTTTAAAGAGATCTCGTGCTTCTACATTCCCTTTGAAATTTGGCAGAACCTTAGAAAGGAGAGAATGTGCTTCTACATATTCTTCCCGACCTTTATTAGCTTCCTCGCCGATATTCAGTAAACCTACTTTGGGCTTTCTTACCCCATGCATATGATTCATGTATTCCGAAGCCATTATAGCAAATTGTAAAAGATGTCGGGCTTTGACCTCTGTATTGGCTCCTACGTCGCATAAAACTATACCTTTAGCTCCAACAGGTAAATAGACAATTATAGCTGGTCTTCTTACCCCTTCAATCCGACCTAGCAGAAGAAGTGCTGAGGAAAGAATAGCGCCAGTACTTCCCGCACTCACAAAAGCGTCGGCTTTACCTTGTTTCACAAGTTTAATACCTTGAACTAGAGAAGAATCCGGAAGTTTTTTTACTACTTGTGAAGGTCGAACAGTGGAGTCTGCTACTTGTGAAGCGGGGTGTATTTTGATGAGATCTTTATTCCAGCCATATTTTTTCAGTTCTTTTTGGATTTTCTGTTTTTTCCCGGTGAGAATAATCCGCAGTTTGTCTTTACTCTCTGCAACTGCTTGAACTGCTCCCTGAACGATTGCAGGTGGAGCATGATCTCCACCCATTGCGTCAACAGCTATTATCATTTGAGTAGTTTTTAATCAGATGAAGAGATAACCGGCCGACCCCTATAGTAGCCGCAGTTTGGACAGACACGATGAGGTAATTTGGCCTGGTGACATTGAGGGCAGGTGGACAATTGAGGTGCTTTTGCTTTCCAATGAGTCCTACGTTTACGTCCCCTTGTTTTTGACTGTCTTCGTTTTGGTAATGCCATTTTAGTTCTCCGTTGTTAATAATTTATTTTTTTTCAATGCTTCCCAACGATCGTCAGTTTGACTCTCTAAACACAAACAATCTTGATTATTTAGATTAACTCCGCACTTAAGACATATTCCTTTACAGTTATTTTTGCAGAGATTTTTCAAGTTATTTTCAATCGCAATCGCGTCCCTGATTGAAGGGCCCAAATCAACTTCAATTTGACCTGGGTTTAAAACGATAAGATCTGCATCATCGCTTTCTGAAAGGGGAGAATCGTTGGAGATAACCATTATTTCAAAATTTGCATTAACCTTGTCTTTATATTCGGTTAAACATCTATCACACGATTTAAGAACGGGAAAAGATAGATTTCCAATGACTCTATAATCATCTGTAATAGGACTTATGGAAAGTTGAACTGGAACAGAATCGATCTGGATATTGTCTTCGACCCCAATTCCCTTGGTGTTTATATTTACTACCCCTAACGGTACCAACGCATCTAATTCAGATATTTTGAGTTTCATAACGGTGCTGAAATTAATTGTTTCGCCTCGTACCTACAAGCAATCACTATGACAGGCAGTCTGTGCAAAAAAGGGGGCAAAATCGCCCCCTTTTTACAATCTGTAGAGTTATCCTATGAACTTTGAGAATTACTATCTTCTTCAGAACCAGAACTGTCCTCTTCCTCACTCGTTGGTTCTTCTATCTCAGATGCTTCATCGGTTTTTTCAGAGTCGCTCTCAAGTTCAGCAGACCACTCCTCAGCTTCCTCTTCAGCTTCCAATTCTTCTTCATCTTTCCGCTCCAGGAGATTATCATCATCAGAGCGTTTTTTGAGAATCACCAAAGCAATGGTTTGGCCTGCCACTTCGATACACAATGCATAAGAAAGTATGGCCCAAAAGATAACAAAAAGAGAAATAGCGATAAATGCTCCACCTATATATTCCATCGTACCTTCTGGCTCATACAAGAAGAAATCAGGAGCTTGCCAATGCATTAAACTTGCTGGCCCGGCCATGAATGTATCACCAACTACCCAGCCAATCATACGAGCTAACTTATCGCCCATGAGCCAATCCTTGCCAAAGACACTATTTACAAGATTATATCCTTCAGTCATAAAAAAGTAGAAGACGACTGTACCGATAGCCACCAAGCCGTAAATTAAGGGGAGATATAACAGTACTCTCCATATCTGAGACCAAGTGATTGAATAGATTTGGAAAACAGCTCCCATGGTGTCTTCCTCCATGGCTCCAACAATAGCATGAGTGAAGAATGTGGAAATCATGAGAACTACCATAGTATAAACAACGAATACAGATCCTGCGAACCAGAGGAGATACGGGATCCCAAAAAATAGTTCACCCAAATAAGGAATCTTGCCGATAAGAGCAAAGATGATTGCCATGATGACAAAAAAGGCGGCGATAATAATAATGGAAAGATGTGTAAAAACAGGTGCGTGCCAATGTTTCTTTACAAACTTCCAGGCATCCCGGGAGGAGTAAAATTCATCTCCTTTAAGTTGTTTGTAAGTAATTCTGGCAACAGCAGTTGCACCCAAAACTAAACAGATTAGCCCACCTAGAATACCCATAACAGACAGGATTGTTGCTCCCCAACCTGTTTCCTCAATACCCATTATTACTGTTTGAAGAGCAACGGGAGGTGGTATAATACCAAAATTTTCCCACGCATCTCCAAATGTCCCTCCTTGAGCCATCAATGCAAAATAAGAAAATATACAATAGATAACATAACCCACATAAGTGGCTTGCATCATCGTCCAGATTTTCTTACCGCTTAACGCCAGGCGGGGAGCCCGGAAAATGTCGCGGACATCAAAGTATAGATTCATTGGCCCCATGTTAACCTCCTTGATCTAGTTTACAGATCTTCCCGAACGCGATCAATCCACGTCTCAAAATTAGTAATTTTTTGAATGGTATTAGAAGCATTTCGTGCCTCGGTCATAGTAGAAAAAGTTCCTACTCGAACTCGGTACCAGACAGTTTCATTCTCTTTCTGGTAACCCTTCTGAATATATGCGTCAAAACCCAAGTCTACAAGCGTATCAGCGACAGCTACTGCTCTATCGAGAGTGGGTGAGGCCGACACTTGAATGGTTAAGTAACTGCTTGATGTGAAGTCAGTCAGTGGACTAACCTCAGGTATGATTTCTTTTATAATAGGTTCAAATGGAGTTTCTACCTCCTTATCAGCATTCATTACAGTAGATGTTATTTCGAATGAGCTAGTTTCCTCATCGATAATTTTCGCTGCTTCTACTATATTTTCCGATTCATCTTCATCATATTCTGGAAGATATTCAGCATCTGTGTGTTCTTCTACAAATTCTGAGTCTGAAAAGAGGAGTTGTGGTTCATCGGTTTTTAATTCTTTGGTTTTTGCTGGCTTTAGAGCAGTTACATCGAAAGTGTATTTTTTGCTGCCAGCACGTTCACTACCATCGAATACAACAACCTCGAAAATGTAAGTTCCTGCTTTATCCGGTAGAAAGGTCAGCTCATTTCCGCCTGAAGTAATTAAAAGATCCGAATAAGTAAGATTACTTTCCTCGGGAAACTCGTGCACAATCCAGTCAAAAGAGGCGTTTTGTACATCGTGAGGCGGTTGAACCAGTATAGAATAATAGTGGTCAACCTTCGCTTCATGTGAAACGTCTTTACTGCATGAAGATAAGGCAAGAAAAGAGAGAAGAATTGGGAAGAACCAACGTTTCCTTCCTGTGATTATTGTTTGCAGAGGTCTCATCAATCGGTGAGAATTTCGTCGGCGGAGAAGAAAAATGCAACCTCTTTTGCAGCATTCTCATCTGAATCGGATCCGTGGACGGCGTTGTTCTGAACAGACTCAGCGTACAACTTTCGAATAGTACCAACATCTGCGTCGGCAGGATTGGTAGCACCAATGGTCTCTCGCCACGCTTCCACCGCATTAACCTTCTTCAGTGCAGCAACTACGCAAGGTCCGGAAGTCATGAATTCCACCAGATCATTGTAGAAAGGTTGCTCCTTATGAACAGCATAAAATCCCTCTGCTTCTTCTTCAGTCATGTAAATCTTCTTCATGGCAGCAATGTCAAATCCGGCTGAGAGAATGTGGTCAATTATTTTACCCGTAAATCGATTACCAACAGCGTCTGGTTTTATTATAGCGAGAGTCATGTTACTCAAAATGAACTCCTTTCATCGAGAACTATTTTCATGGTTTTCCCAATATCCGCCGGACTTTCAACTACCGTAATCCCTGCATCTGTGAGAGCTTTCATTTTTTCAGCTGCTGTCCCTTTGCCTCCTGCGACGATGGCTCCTGCATGCCCCATTCTCCTGCCGGGAGGAGCAGTTTGTCCGGCGATGAAAGCTACAATCGGCTTGTCAAAGTTATTATCTATCGTCCATTGAGCCGCTTCTTCTTCTGCTGAGCCGCCTATTTCTCCGATGAGAACTACACCTTCTGTGTTTTCATCCACGGCGAAGAGCGATAGGAGATCAATGAAGGTACTACCGATAATCGGATCACCTCCGATCCCTATGCAAGTGGATTGACCCAGTCCAACTTTTGTAAGTTGATCCACAGCTTCGTAAGTGAGCGTCCCGCTTCGCGAGATGACTCCGATGGACCCCGGTGTGTGAATGAAGCCCGGCATAATACCAACCTTAGCTTCTCCGGGAGTAATGACACCGGGACAGTTTGGACCTACCAGTTGTGTACCGGTTTTCCGAAGATGATTTTTCGCCTTCACCATGTCGGCTGCCGGAATTCCCTCTGTGATACAGATGACTAGATCGATCCCGGAATCAGCAGCTTCCGTTATTGCTGCGGAAGAGAATTTAGGAGGGACAAATATAATGGATGTGTTGCAGCCGGATGATTCTTTTGCCTCTTCCACAGTGTTAAAAACGGGAATACCGAGATGAACCTGTCCACCTTTTCCCGGAGTTACTCCTGCGACTACAGGTGTGCCATATTCCAGCATTTGTTTCGTGTGGAAAGTTCCTTCTTTGCCAGTTATACCCTGAACTAAAAGTCGAGTATTGCTGTTTACCAGGATGCTCATGCCGTATCTCCCGCGGCTTTGACAGCTTTTTCTGCTCCATCACTCAAACTTGAGGCGACGATAAAATCGAGAGGTGAATTCTCGAGAAGTACGGCAGCTTCCGTTGCATTGGTCCCTTCAAGTCTTACCACCACTGGTACTTTCACTTCCATGTCAGAAAGAGCGTCAATCACGCCTTGCGCCACACGGTCACAACGGACGATTCCACCGAAGATATTGATGAGGATTGATTTCACCACCGGATCGCTTAAAATAATTCGGAAGCCGTGAGCTACAGTCTCAGAATTAGCCACACCACCTACATCGAGGAAATTTGCAGGATCGCCGCCAGAAAGCTTTATAATATCCATAGTGGACATAGCTAATCCAGCGCCATTCACCATGCAACCCACATTGCCATCCAACTTAATATAATTGAGGCTGTACTTGGACGCTTCAATCTCGCTGGGAAGTTCTTCAGAAAGATCGCGCATTTCAGCAATTTCGGGATGGCGAAAAAGGGCATTATCATCAAAGTTCATTTTGGCGTCCAAAGCTATCACCTCTCCCGACTCGGTAACCACCAGCGGATTGATTTCTGCCAGAGAGCAGTCGCTTTCGATGAATGCTTTCCAAAGTGCCAGCAAAGTTTCAGCTCCGTTTTCAGCCTGATCGCCTGAGAGGTTCAGCGCTTCTGCAAGATTCATCGCTTGCTGAGTTGTAAGACCATCTTCTGGCTCAATCCACTCCTTAACAATCTTTTCCGGTGTTTCTGCTGCAACCTTTTCGATCTCCACGCCGCCTTCCGTGGAAACCATGAAAACGTACTTTTCGGCAGAACGGTCGAGGACAATTCCGGCGTAAAGTTCATTAGCAATATCGATTCCTTCCTCAATCAGGAGGCGCTTGACTTCTGTTCCATCAGGACCGGTTTGGTGAGTAACAAGATTCATACCGAGTATCAGCTCCGCATTCTGCCGGACTGCCTTAATGGAATGAGCAATTTTGACACCCCCGCCTTTGCCGCGGCCGCCAGCGTGGATCTGAGCTTTAACTACAACCATATCACAACCCAGCTTTTCAGCCGCGTCCACTGATTCGTCAACAGTAAAGGCCGGAAAGCCGGTTGGAGTTGGAACGTTATAGCTTCTGAGAATTTCTTTTGCTTGGTATTCGTGAATTTTCATCGTCCATTTGTAATGGTTGTTCCGGATTTGCCTTGAATAGCATTTGCTACTTCAGGTATGGAAGTAATGACAACTTTTTGACCATGATATTTTAGGAAATATAGTGCAGCTTCTATTTTTGGTGCCATGCTTCCGGCTTGAAATTGACCTTCTTTTAAATAACCTTTTAACGCTTTAGTACTAACGGCAGATATAGGTTTTTGAGAAGGACTATTATACTCCAAATATACACAATCAACATCGGTAATAATCCACATTTCTTCTGCTTTCAGGATGCGTCCTAGAAGTGCGGCAGCGTAATCTTTATCAATTACAGCATCCAATCCATCTAAGTTATCATCATCTTTAATAAACACCGGAATACCACCTCCGCCGGAAGCAATTACTATGGTACCTCTGTCAATTAGCGCCTTGGTGCTCTTACCATGCATGATGTATTGAGGTAGGGGACTTGGCACCACTCTACGCCATTCGCCTCGGTTTTGTTCAGCGATTTTCCAACCGAGTTTTTGCGAAAGCGGATTTATTTCATCTTTTGTGTAGCGAGGTCCGATAAACTTTGAAGGGTTATTAATAGCAGGATCATCTTTATCTACTACTACTTGAGTTATCATCGTAACCACTTCCCGGTCAATGCTCTCTTTTTTTAACTCATTTTGAAGCGACTGTTCAATCATGTAACCGATACTTCCTTGAGTCCCGGCGACGCAGACCCCAAGCGGAAGAGGAGGGACTATGTCATGTGTCAAATCCATCCTAAGAAGTTCGTCACCCACTTGAGGTCCATTTCCATGAGTTATGCAAAGATTATAACCTTCATGAACAAAGTTCATTATAGATGCCAAGCTTTCCCGAGTGTGAGCAAACTGTGCAGAAATAGTCCCAGCCTCTCCGGAGGGTGAAATGGCATTTCCGCCAAGAGCGATAACAGCAGTCTTGGGAGGAGCTAAACTCATCCGAGAAATGGTTTTAAAACATCAGCTAAATCAGGTGAGCCAATTTCCGCCAGATCGTAAGTAACTCGGACAGACGGTTTATCGATAGAGATGATTCGCCGAAGATCAATAGGCGTTCCAATTACGACTACGTCGCAATCTACCGCATTGATGGTTGCCTCCAGATCCTTCACCTGCTGACCTCCGTAACCCATTGCAGGGAGAACTTTTCCGATGGCTGGATATTTTTCGAATGTATCTGCAATAGTGCCTTCGATCCACGGACGTGGGTCAATGATCTCAGCCGCGCCGAACTTCTCTGCGGCAACTGTACCGGCGCCAAACTTCATTTCTCCATGAGTAAGTGTAGGACCATCTTCAATGACTAGACATCGCTTACCGGAAATGATTTCTGAATCATCTACTGAAACTGGAGAATTTGCCTCGATAACTGTCGCTCCGGGATTTACAGCATCGATGTTTTTTTTCAGTTTTGCCACATCCTCTTGGCGTGCGCTGTCCATCTTATTGATGACAACAACATCTGCCATGCGCAGATTCGATTCACCAGGGAAGTATGACATCTCATGCCCCGCTCGGTGCGGGTCGGCGACCACAATGAACAAATCAGGTTTGTAAAAAGGGAGATCGTTATTACCGCCATCCCACAAGATAACATCCGCTTCTTCTTCAGCTTGATCCAGAATCGCTTTATAGTCCACTCCGGCGTAAACCACAGAACCTCGAACAATATGCGGCTCGTATTCTTCCATCTCTTCGATAGTACAGTCGTGAAGTTCCAAATCTTCCAGAGTGGCAAATCGCTGGACTTTCTGCTTGGCAAGATCGCCGTACGGCATAGGATGCCGGATAGCCACTACCTTTTTCCCTGCGGAAGCCAGCACTTCAGCCACGCGCCGCGTTGTTTGACTTTTCCCGCAGCCGGTTCTAACCGCACCAATTGCGACAACAGGTTTGTTAGACTTAATCATGGTCGGCTCACCACCTAGAAGCACGAAGTTGGCGCCGAACTTGATCACTTCTGATGCTTTATGCATCACATATTCGTGGGGCACGTCACTGTAAGAGAACACTACGTCGTCCACATTGAGTTCCTTAATCAGATTAGTAAGCTCGGCTTCGTCGTGAATCGGAATGCCGTCCGGATAAAGATCACCGGATAGTTCCGGTGGATACGTGCGGTCATCGATATTGGGAATTTGTGTGGCAGTGAAAGCTACAACATCGTAATCTGGATTATGGCGGTAAACTGTATTGAAGTTGTGGAAATCCCTGCCTGCAGCACCCATGATTAAAACTCGTTTTCTGCTCATTATTACTCCTTTTGAAAAAGTGAAAAAAAGACTTTATAGGACCATCTCGGTTCTGTATCCGGATCAGCCGAAGTTTGCTGGTCAGCTGAAACCGAAGGTCTGTTTGTAGGAGAGTAATTTGGCAAGAAACTTGATCATTTATCACTCATAAAGGGATAGCGATAGTCCTTGGGCGGATCGAGATTTTCCTTGATTGTCCGCTGTGATACCCACCGGGCCAGATTCCACATGGAGCCGGCTTTGTCATTGGTCCCGGAAGCTCTGCCGCCGCCGAATGGCTGCTGACCCACCACTGCACCGGTGGGTTTATCGTTGATATAGAAATTCCCTGCGGAATATCTGAGTGCTGCTCTCGCTTCGTCAACTATTTGTTGATCCTGTGCAAACACACATCCCGTGAGAGCGTAGATAGATGTGTTGTCTGCCAGTTCCAATGTCTCATTCCACAACGATGGGTCGTAAACGTAGATGGTTAACACCGGTCCAAAGATTTCCTCTTCCATGGTTTTGAAATGAGGGTCAGTAGTGAGAATTGTGGTTGGCTCGATGAAGAAGCCCACAGAGTCGTCGTAGCTGCCGCCGGTGAGGAATTGAGCATCCGGCGAGCTTTTGGCATAGTCGATATACTCAACGATGGAATCAAAGGCGGACTTGTCAATCACGGCGTTCATGAAGTTGGAGAAATCCGCCACATCGCCCATCTTGATGGTTTCCACATCGGCAATATATTTCTCCTTCACTTCATCCCAAATCGAGGATGGAATATACGCTCGAGATAAGGCAGAGCATTTCTGACCTTGATATTCGAAAGCACCTCGAACCATTGCTGTCACCAGCGCATCAATATC
>JYMV01035145.1_pt1 | contig 27157 bp, 25 predicted proteins | sample 338911 | NCBI WGS metagenome assembly JYMV01 (sample SAMN03354496, study PRJNA234377) | hydrothermal vent metagenome | biome: Deep sea; feature: Hydrothermal plumes at the Eastern Lau Spreading Center, Western Pacific Ocean; material: Seawater | place: Tonga | collected 2009 | depth 2000 m m
GGTTGAGGTTGGCCCGGATGTCACGGATGTGGAGCCCGGTGATCGAGTGTTAAATGCGCCATTCCGGTGTTGGCCTGCGGGGACGATGAACGCTAAGTGGGAAAAGACATTTGTAGGAGGCAATGGGGTTGATGGCGTCCTCGCTCAGCAAATCATCTATCCCGCTGACGCGCTGGTGGGCGTGCCGGATCATTTTACCTTTCGCGAAGGTTCCACGCTCACGATTGCGGGGTTAACTGCCTGGGCTGCGGTTGTGACGCATGGGAAGGCGAGGCCTGGTGATTGGGTGTTGGTTCACGGGACAGGTGGCGTCTCCATCTTTGCTCTTCAAATCGCTCGATTGGTTGGGGCACGCACCATATTGAGTACGGCACATGAGGCGAAGGCTGAACGTGCGAAGCGCGAATTTGGAGTCACTGAAGTCATCGACTACCGGCAGCACGGCTGGCCACAGCGAGTTGCGGAAATTACAAGTGGCTGTGGTGTCGACGTTGTTGTCGAGGTTGCGGGCGGACGTTCACTCGGGCCATCGATCCAATCGTGTGCCTACGGTGGACGTGTTAGTTTGGTTGGCGTACTCGACGGCATGGAAAGCACGATCAATGTTCGTGATCTCCTCAGGCGCCAGGTCACCGTGCGCGGAATTTTGATGGAATCAACGGAGGAATTACGTGCAGTGGCTCACGCGTACGATGTGGCGAAGATTCGGCCCCATATTTCGCGTGTATTTTCGTTTGATCAAACGGCCAAGGCCTATGAATATTTGCAATCACAACAGCATATCGGCAAAGTCGTGATCGACCTTATGGAAGGTGATGAGACAAATACGAGTTTGAAATGATATGGTCTTATCATTGTTATGATACGCGCAGGCAATACGCTCGGTGATTGAGGGGATTAATCCAAACATGAAGACACAATGCGCGGTAGCCGTTTCCTTGGAAGCGGAAACTCCGGCTGCCATGACAGAGTTGTGCGAGAAGGCGGTCGAAAGCCTCAGTGGACAATCAGTTGATTTAGCGCTTCTTTTTTTCTCCAATCACCATGCGGAACATATTGCTGATGTCCTGCCGCATCTGAGGGAGCGATTGAATCCTGGGGTAGTACTCGGGTGTTCCTGCCAAGGCATTATTGGTGGCGCTAAAGAAATTGAAACCACGCCTGGGATGTGTCTCTGGATAGCCCACCTGCCTCAGACACATCTCGAGCCGTTTCACCTTACCTTCGAGCGGCAAAACGATCGTGTGACGGTTGCGGGGTGGCCGAAGGGGATGCCCGTGTATGATCGGTCATCTGATCCCCCGACAACGCTTTTACTCGCCGAGCCGTACTCAACTCCAGCGTCGGAACTCCTTGCATTTTTGGGTGATCAGTTTCCGGGCGCGCCAGCGGTGGGAGGGATGGCTAGCAGTGGCAACGCCCCGGGTCAGAACCGACTCTTGTTCAACGATCACGTGGTGACCTCGGGCACTGTTGGAGTGACCATGACGGGCGCAGTGAAGATTTGCACTGTGGTATCGCAAGGATGCCGACCAATTGGGGAACGCTTTATCATTACCAAGGCGGAGGGCAATATTATTCATGAATTAGGTGGAAGTTCCGCCTTGGATCGTCTTCAAGAGGTGTTTGAAGGACTCAATCAAGAGGATCAGCAACAGGCGCGAACGAAGATTATGGCCGGGTATGCCATGGATGAGTATAAACAGGAGCTTGGCCGTGGTGATTTTCTTATTCGGGGGCTGGTTGGAGTCGATCGGTCATCTGGAAGTATTGCGTTGGGTGATGTGGTCAAAGAAGGCCAGACGGTGCAGTTCCAACTCCGTGATGAGAAAGCGGCAAGTGAAGATCTCAATCTGTTACTTGCGGAGGTCAAAGGACAACTTCCCGGTATCGAAGTCAACGGGGCGCTTCTCTTTAGCTGCAATGGGCGAGGCCAACGGTTTTTCGGTCGGCCGCATCATGATGTGAGTAGTATTCGCGAGCGAGTTGGCGAGGTCCCGGTTGGTGGGTTTTTTGCTGCAGGAGAAATAGGCCCCGTTGGCAGTATGAACTTTCTGCACGGATTTACCGCCAGTGTCGCCTTGTTTTGTCAGGTACCTGCCACGACTTCAGACACATAGTTCTCCTGTGTCCAACAACGCCGTTGCGACGTCAGCTTACGTTCTCAAATTCACAATTGCTGTGGTGACATGTTTTGGTTTGCTGTCAGTTTCCGAGCTGCCTGCTGACGCTGCGCCGTCGTTTGAATGCTTGGATTGGGTCGTCGGATCTTCTCGCCAGTCCGATCACCTGCGAGCTGAGGCGTTCCTGGTATGTGACCGCAAGCCGATTTTGCCAGAGACATCACCGTCCATGGAATGTGCCGGTTGGGTTCTTGGTCGTGGCACAAGTACGATGGATCGGAGGACAGCGGCGGCAGCGGCATGCCGGTTTAACGCGGGTCTAGACTGTGCAGAGTTTCTGATGCACGATCAGGGCAACTTCTTTGCCAAGCGGATTGCTGCTGCACGAGAGTGTCAACAGCCTACCAATGACGTTCAGGTCTTTCACGAGTTTGATCAAGCGATTGCAGAGTGGATACTAGGCACGTCACCGAGTCACCCTATGCTTCGAATGCCGATCGCCAAAGCGTCACGAGGTGGAGCGGACCGTGAATGTGCGCAGTGGGTATTGGGGAATACCGTCGGTGATGTCGATGCGCGCATTCAGGCTGTGGAGACGTGTAACCACGTGCCCGCTGAGAATGCCAGGGCGCGCCAGCGAAATATCAGACCTTAAGTTTCTGCAGCGTATCTCACAGCTTCGAATGCGCGATCGGATTTCGCGGCCATAAAAAAATCGCTTTCGGTGAGTCCGTTGATTTTATGTGTCCAAAGATCAACGGTGCATTTTCCCCAGCCGATGTGTAGATCAGGGTGATGTCCTTCCGTCTCTGCGACATCAGCGAGCCGATTAGCGAATTCCATGGCATGGAGAAAATTGTTGAACGTGTACGATCGCTGAAGGTGAGTTGCCTCGTTGGTTAACTCCCAACTCTGGTCAAGTTGTCCAAGAAGTTCCTTTGCTTGGCTTTCGGTGAGTGGTGGAACTCCCCCTCGGCAGGGGACACATGTCTTGTCGGCTAAACTCATGTCATCCTCCTCATGCGCATGTTTGATAATCCATGCTACCATACAAGGTTGATTTGACTAGCGTGTTATGAGTTATAAATATTGTCGTTAAAGAGAGACACAGGAAAAAATAACTATGACTGAACTATCACTTAGCCACGATCTGGTCTTTGCGGACCTTTATGACCGTGAAGGCCTGAAGCGAATTGATGATCTGTTTCTTCTACACCTCGGTGCGTCGGATGAGGAATTGCGCGACCGTCTGTTGGCGGCACGCGTTGCACCAGACAAACTAGAGCGCCTTGACGAATCTAACCTGTTGGTGGATGTTGCGCCCCATCTCGAGGATTTCCTTGGCAGCCTTTTTTCCATCGGGTCGTCCCTGCGGGCATTGTCCGAGCGGGATAATGAGCTGGCTCCGATCCGGACATGCAAGCGCCAGTTCGTTCAGCGCCGCGCTGCCAAGACACATTCCGCGGAAGACGCGGAAGGGTTTGACGGGCCGGTGATCGAGATCGCATTGACTGAACGATTTGGCGGCGCGTTTGACCAACTGACCTTTGCCAAGCACGTTCTCGACTGGCTCGAGGACGAAGAGGCCAACGCCGAATCGATCGACCTTGCCGAACGTTACGCCGCTTGGGCGGGGCATACGAAAGCCGGGCATAAGCGTCATGGAACGGATGTGTTGTTCCATCTCATTCAGAAAGTTGATTATTTTAATCTTGTGCCCACATCCACCGAAGAAGCTAACGGCATCACCGCCCTGAAACAGCCTGAAGACAAGCCTCTCTATCGCCGTGACGGGTTTTCGCTCACCGACGACGGCATGGATTTCGTAGGTGCGCATGATCAGGCCAATTACTGCATCCTATGCCATGACCGCGAGCGTGATTCCTGTTGCACAGGGCTCCCCGACAAAAAAACAGGTGGTTTCAAGGACAACCCCCTGGGGGTTTCCCTTGTCGGCTGTCCCCTGGACGAGCGCATTTCCGAGATGCACAAGGTCAAGGTGGATGGCTGTACCCTGGCGGCTATGTCCATCATTACCGTGGACAACCCTATGGTGGCAGGTACCGGCCACCGTATCTGCAACGAGTGTTCCAAGGCCTGTATCTTCCAGAAGCAGGAACCAGTTGAAATTCCACAGGTGGAGACCAGGATCGTCAAGGATGTTCTGGCCCTGCCCTGGGGGTTTGAAATCTACAGCCTACTGACACGCTGGAACCCGCTGAATTTCAAGCAGCCCCTGCCGTTGCCCGAGACTGGCTACAAGATTCTGATCGTCGGCCTGGGGCCTGCCGGCTTCACGCTGGGGCATTTTCTGATGAATGCGGGCCATACGGTGGTTGCCGTGGATGGCCTCAAGATTGAAGCCGTTGACCCGGAAATTTCCGGCGTGACCGCCACAGGTGAGCGTGTGCCGTTCAAGCCAATCCACGATATGGCCGAGCTTTCTGAGAATCTTGACGAGCGCGCCATGGCCGGGTTCGGCGGCGTCGCGGAATATGGAATCACCGTGCGCTGGGACAAGAACTTTCTAAAAGTTCTGCGTCTGCTGGTTGAGCGCCGGTCACTGTTCACCATGTTCGGCGGCGTGCGTTTCGGCGGTTCCATCACCACCGAATCCGCCTTTGCCATGGGATTCGACCACATCGCCATGTGTGCCGGCGCCGGCAAACCCACCTACCTTACCGTGCCAAACGGTCTTGCCCGCGGCGTGCGCGCGGCTTCCGACTTCCTGATGGCGCTTCAGCTTACTGGCGCCGCCAAGAAGGAAACCATCGCCAACCTTCAACTGCGGCTACCTGCGGTGGTGATCGGCGGAGGTCTGACCGCCATCGATTCGACAACGGAAGCCATGGCCTACTATGTCCGCCAAGTGGAGAAATTCAACGAGCGCTATGACATTCTGGTCAAAGAGAAGGGCGAAGAGACGGTCCGTGGCCTCTACACCAAGGAGGAGGCGGAAATCGCCGATGAGTTTCTGGCCCACGCCAAGGCCATCGGGGAAGAACGCGAAGCGGCGGTGGCGGAGGGGCGCAGCCCCCATTTCTCTGAGCTTCTCAATCAGTGGGGTGGCGTCACCATCGCCTATCGCCGCCGTATGATCGATGCGCCCAGCTATACCCTCAACCATGACGAAGTCAAATACGCTCTTAGGGAAGGCATCAGGTTCATCGAATTGGTATCGCCTTTGGCCATTGAGGTTGACGAGTATGGCCATACCAAGGCGATGCGCCTGGCACGTCAGGAAATCGGAGAGAATGGCCGACCGAAGCCGACAGGTGAGGAAGTGACACTTCCCGCCCGTGCAATTCTCGTCGCTGCCGGTACCCAGCCCAACACGACCCTTGCCCGCGAACATCCTGGATTTGCCGAGATGGACGGAAAATACTATCAGACCCTGGACGAATCGGGGAACCCAGTGAAGGCCGAATGGTCAAGCAAGCCGCGCGAAGCTCATGTGCTCATGAAAATTACCGAGGACAACCATTCCATCAGCTTTTTCGGTGACCTTCATCCTTCGTTTGCCGGCAATGTGGTGAGTGCCATGGCCAGTGCCAAGAAGGGGTTCCCGGTGGTGCAGAGATCCCTGGATCGCAATCCCCCCTCGAGAGTCAAGGCGCAAGCGCTGGTGGCTGAACTGAATGCAGGGTTGCGCGCCACCGTGCACGACGTCATCCGCCTCACGCCGAATATCGTCGAAGTGGTAGTACATGCGCCGTTGGCGGCGCAGGCGTTTCGACCGGGACAATTTTTCCGTCTGCAGAACTACGAGACCCATGCCTTGCGGGTCAACGGAACGACGCTTGCCATGGAAGGACTGGCCCTTACCGGCGCCTGGGTTGATTTGGAGAAGGGGCTGGTCTCGGTGATTATTCTCGAAATGGGCGGGTCATCTGATCTGTGTATCCATCTCAAGCCCGGCGAGCCGGTGGTTCTGATGGGTCCGACGGGGGCACCAACGGAAACGCCGACGGACGAGACAGTGATGTTGGTGGGCGGTGGTTTGGGCAATGCCGTGCTTTTTTCTATCGGCCAGGCGTTGCGCGCTGCAGGCTCCCGCGTTCTCTATTTCGCCGGCTACAAGCAAATGGTGGACCGTTACCATGTGGAGAACATCATCAAGTCCGGGGATGCCATCGTGTGGTCCTGCGACGAGGAGCCCGGATTCGAACCAACACGTTCCCAGGACAAATCTCTAGTGGCCAACATCGTACAAGCCATCAAGGCCTATGGCGATGGCAGCCTAGGTGAGACGCACATCCCCTTGAACGAAGTTGACCGGATTATTGCCATCGGCTCGGACCGCATGATGAACGCGGTGCGCGAGGCACGGCACGGGGTTCTCAAGGAGTTCCTCAAGCCCGATCATGTCGCCATCGGCAGCATCAACTCACCCATGCAGTGCATGATGAAGGAGATTTGCGCTCAGTGTCTTCAGCGGCACAAGGATCCCGAAACCGGCAAGGAAGAAATCGTCTTCTCTTGCTTCAATCAGGATCAGGAGCTGGACCGGGTGGATTTTGAATGCCTGCATGAACGGCTGATGCAGAACGGCGTCCACGAGAAGCTAACGAAGCAATGGATTTCCCATTGCTTTGATCTTCTGAACAATAGTGAAACCGACAAAGCCCGTCTTGAGGAAACCCTATCTGTTTGAAGCTTCGCCACTGGTCAGTTCGAATGATGACAGTTCCCGCCTCCCCTTCGTAATCACTCCGCTCAGATTCTCCGCACCACCAACATTCTCTTCCCCAACTCGCATTCCCTGTCAGGCTGGGTTCTGCTTGCTTTTGCCGGGGAACCCCCCTATTCCTTCATGCATGGTTGAAAGCTGATGCGACGCGTTCCGGATAGTGTATTCCGACAGATGGCCGGGAGGCTCACCGCAGACGCCCGGGATGAAATGGCCATCCCGAGCTATCTCCATCCCAATCCGTTGATGAGATGGATGGCATGGCGGCGGGTTGAGTTGTTAGCTCGTCACTTGGGACGGATGTGTCTTCAACACGGTTCCATCTCCTCATCCTCGCCCATGATCCTGGATTTTGGTTGCGGGACAGGAGTGATGTTGGGTGAAGCGAGCCAGCATGCGCAGAGGGTCTATGCTTCGGATCTTTTTGTTGACGCCGCGAAGATCTTGGTGAATGCATGGAAGCTGGACAATGTCACTCTGGTTGCTGCCGACGATGTCTCTCGCACGATTCCGGAATCGAGTCTGGATATCATTATCGCGGGAGAAGTGCTCGAGCATCTTGATGATCTCAACCAGACACTGTCCTTCTTCCGGAATCGTCTTCAACCGCAGGGGAGGCTCCTGATTAGTGTGCCGACAGAGGGAGCGCTCTATCGTTGCGGGCGACGGATGGCAGGATTTCATGGGCACTACCACGTCGCCAATGCAGCATCGATTCACAACGACATTCTGAACGCCGGATTCAAGACGGAATCTCTTGAGAAAACGCCGGGCCCCGGACCGTTTGCTATTTATTGGATTGTCGAGTACTCCGTACCTCAGTGACAAAACCCAGCACTCACACCTCCTCGCTTCATCGGGTATATGCAACCATTCGCCTGATTCTTCTTCTCGGAATCGTGGTCTATCTCGCATGGGAGATGGTTCGCCATTGGCCTGACGTGCAGGCGCTCTCCGTGCGGGTCGATGGGCTGACGTTGTGTGCGGCTGCGCTGTTAGGGATCATGGCCTATCAATGCTTGTTTGGCGGGTGGCTCATCCTGTTGTGGCGTGTGGGATGCTTCGATCGTCGACAACTGAAATTCTATTCGCGCGTCTGGTGGGTCTCCTTTCTCTTTCGTTATCTCCCTGGAAAAGTATTTCTCGTCATCGAACGTGTACGGATGGGCTCAATGGTTGGCATCCCCCCAGCGACTGGCGTCGCGGTTGCTCTGGTCGAAACGTTGCTCGCGGTTTTTGCCGCTGTCTGGGTTTCACTATTGGCGGTTTCGTACTATGTAGGGCAGACGCAGTGGACCATTATCGGACTGTGCATCGCATCCGTCGTGATCTTTCTCCTGTTGCCCGCAAGTATTCGCTTCCTTTGTAGTATGTCAGTTGTCAGGAGAAAATTCCCTGAAATGGCGTCGTTGACCCTGGGTTGGCGTGATCTCCTGCTGGCGTCTCCTGCATTCATCCTTCATTACATCTTGCTCGCGGGGTCGTTGTTTCTGTGTCTCAACCTCGTGCAGGAATTGCCCTGGACCGTATTCCCCGGCATATGCGGAGTGTACGCGCTTTCCCACCTCGCGGGGGCAGTCGCAATGATTTCGCCTGGCGGCCTGGGCGTCCGCGAGGGCGCGCTGAGTCTTCAACTAAGTCGTGTTCTCCCTGGCGGGGTTGCGGTCACCGTAGCCATAGGGATTAGACTCTGGTTTGTCCTATTGGAATTATTGTCGTTGGGCGTGGTGATGGTGTTGAGTCCACAATTGCCGGAGGCTGCCAAAGCCGCATCGGGTGCGGCCGATGAGTAGTTACGATTTCATTGAGTCTTGCGTACGCGGTTTGTCGAGTTTGCCACGTTTCACGTAATACAGGATCGTCTCTTGATTCATCCTGATATTCACCAACATGTCCCCAATGAATCCCGTGATCAGGGTTGAGATGCCTAGAAACGTAAATGAACCGCCAACAAATCCAGCCCAGATGTGTGGAGAAAACGCGCGTGCCTGCAGGTAGTGGCTACCGAGGAAGGCGAGAAAGCAGAGTCCTACGGTAAGAAAGATCACGCTTATCGCGGAGAAAAATCGGAGTGGCCGATAGGAGATAAATGCACGCAGGATGATCTGCATGGTGCGCAGCGCATAGCGTGGGACACTCGAAGCCATGCGCGATGTGCCGTATTCTCGTGTCCCGCGTACGTGTATCGGCACTTCGACAATCGCCAGATTCTTGAATGCCAGATCCAGAAACGTCTGTTGAGTGTACGTGAACCCGCCAAACACATTGAGGCGGAGGAGGGCTTCTTGGGAGAAGCCGCGGAATCCACAGGAGACGTCATGGAAGCGTTGACCCGTAAGCCGTGAAACCAAGAACGCCAACCAGCGATTACCCCACAGTTTGATGGCCGGCATGTTCGGGGTTAAGTCTGATTGCGCGAATCGCGAGGCGGTCACCATGTGGGCGTGGTTCTCGAGAAGGGGTTCAACCAGGAGGGGAATATCTGCGGGATTGAATTGCCCATCGCCATCAATGTGAATCATCACGTCGACGCGCTTAGACAGGGCGATCCCAACGGCATCACGGAAGCTGACGCCAAGGCCCAGCGTGGTGGCATGACTGATTACCTCTGCGCCCGCGTCACGTGCGCGTGTGGCGCTCTGGTCTGTCGACCCATCGTCGATGACGACGATATTAATTGTTCTGATTCCCTTGATGTTGCGTGGCACTCCCTGAATGACTTGCGCAATGGTCGGTTCTTCATTCAGGCACGGAATGACCACAAGGAGCGAGCGTTCGTGGGATTCGGATTTCTGAGAGAGGCGCGCCATGGGATGGCTGACCTCGCTTATTTGGTGTGTGATGGGTTGTTGGCTTGGTTTGCTCATGTGTCGGTGCCGTATAATGGCCGCGCCTGGTAGCGTATCACACCGCGCGGCGGGATTGGCAGGGTAAGGAGTCTTAAAAGAAGATATGAATCTTGCTCGATTGACTCGGTGGAAGCCTCTGATCCTGATCCTTTTGGTGTGGATCGTCTATTGGAACTCACTGCACAATCCGTTTATGTTTGATGATCGGCATGTGATTCCAGAAAACCCGTCGATCCGTGCCCTCCACAATATTCCCTCGTTCTTTACGGATCTTTCACATTTCTCGATCCTCGTCGGCAATCGTGACTATCGTCCCGTGTTTCTCACCTCCATGGCACTGTGTTGGTGGGCGGGTGGTGGAACTGTCCTTCCCTTTCACATCGTGAGCATCGCGCTGCATGCCGCAAATGTGTTGTTGCTCTTTCTGTTGTGTCGGCGTCTGTTTTCGAGACGTTCCGATCCAGAGCATGGATTAACGGCGACAAACGTGGACTGGGCGGCGCTGTGTTCCGCCGCGCTGTTTGCGCTGCACCCGCTCGCGTCGGAATCGGTGAACTACCTCAGCTCGCAATCGGTGCCTCTCGCCGCGTGTTTTTACCTCACCGGGTTCTACCTGTTTCATACGGTCTATGGCGGCGAATCTCCGCCTGCACCCACACGCCAGTGGCGACTGTGGTGTTCGTACCTCGCGTATGCTCTTGCCCTGTTCAGCAAACCCATCGCGATTACGCTTCCAATCATGCTGATTGTCTGGGATCTCTTGTTTGGGAAAGAGTCCTTGGCGAAGACGGGGTCGTGGATGCAGTGGCTTCGGAGCAAGGGCCGCAAGCATCTACCCTACATCAGCCTTTCCGTCATCTATGTGGTGATTCGAGAAGCCGTCTTCACACAGCCGTTCGGAGGGACGCAGGAAATACGGTCAACATACGTTCACTACGCCACCGAGACCAAAGCATTGGTGTTGTACTATCTCAAGCGCGCGTTCGTGCCCATGGGGTTAAATGCCGATCTGGACTACCCACTTTCGGCGTCAGTGCTTGAACCGCACGTTCTGCTCGCCATTGCCGTCATGCTTGGAATTGGTGGTCTGCTGCTCTGGGGAAGGCGAAACCTCAATATGGTGTTTTGGTCACTGTGGTTTCCAGTGTGCTTATTTCTCACGACATACGGCGTCATTCTCCGCCAAGTCGTCAATGAGCATCGGGTCTATTTGTCGCTTGTGGGTTTCTGCGCGCTGATGGGGTTTCTCGCTTTCACCGGATGGGAGAAATTTCAACAATGGAGATCCGAAAACGCGCTGAGTGTTCGTATCGCAAAACCAATGTTGATTAGTGCGTTAGTCGCTGTGCTGATCAGCTTTGGATATCAAACGCGAGAGAGAAATGTGGTGTGGTCCTCGACGTTGACGCTGTGGGAAGATGCCGCTCTACACGGGGGTACCTGGCGGGCACACATGAATTACGCACTCGCGCTTGAAAATGCGGGTAGGCCGGTCGAAGCCCTCGCCGAATTCGAGCAGGCGGTGGAATTAGGCCCCTACGCCTTTGCGTACCTCAACTTAGGGCTGGCACATGTGAAGCGTGGAAACATAGATGAAGGCCTATCGCATCTACGTCATGCTGTCGGACTCTGGCCGGGGTCCCCGGAAACCCGTCTGTATCTCGGCTATGGATTCCAACAAGCGGGGCAGATAGGAGAAGCAGAAGCGGAATATCGTGAAGCGCTGAGGCTGGGGCCCGATTTCATGAAGGCATACCGCTATCTCGCCGATTTTTACGAGAAACAAGCCCGGTGGAATGACGCCGTCACCACGTGGCAACAGTTGCTTGCAATCGATCCCAGCCAATCGTCGGTCCAGGCGAGAATCCAATGGCTTCAACAGGATAGGGCTGCACCTGTTTCCCAATAACCACCCGCTCGCGTTGGAATCGGATCATGGCTTAAGACACAGCTTATTTTCCAAGGCGTGGTGTTGCCCTCTGCCAGCCAACGCCTCGTTTTTCCGTCGCCGTATGGCCGCAGTGTCAACATCGCGGTCGTTTTCGTGTTTGATTAGAGGTCACTGCGATCGCGGAGCAATGGGGTTGTCAGTGGCGCTCGTTCGATTTCGGGGGAATTCTCTTCGCGTTCTGCGTGGGCGTCCAGATATTCTATCAGGACGCCCATATCTTTGGGGGTGATATCGTGGAACTCGACGGCAATTTGATACTGCGTGCCGCGATTGGTGATGAGCTTGGTTGCTCGGGTGACGGTGCCGGTTACGATCAGAGGCGAGCCGGCATGACCGAATTGTGGAACCCAGGGGAAATTGATTTCGAGTTCCAAGCAATTCCCGTCTTGCTCAGGTTGATACGTTTGCCAAAGGGGAGGGACATGGGGCCCAGCGGCTTGCCTGCGACGCTGAGCCGGTAGCGTAGGGTCAGGAGGCTCGATATTCGCGGAACGCGTCGACGTTCAGGTGACATAGGCTTTTTCATCTTTATTGTTGAGTGGATCGTGTCGTTCCTGCTGAAACTCCAGCCCGAAGGTCTCTGCAAATATCTTGCACAGTCGATTCGAAACCCAAGCCACACCAACCCTGGCACCGAGTTCCTTGGTCATGCTGGTCACGATGCACCCTTCAATCCCGCAGGGGACGATCCACTCATAGGGCCGCAGATCGTTCGTGACGTTCAGTGCAAATCCATGCATGGTCACTCCACGACTGATATGGACGCCGAGCGCCGCGATCTTTCGATCTGCGATCCAGACACCCGTGCAGCGATCGCGGCGACCTGCCTGAAGGCCAAATTCTTGAAGCAGGCGGATCAAGACGTCTTCGAGCATGTGCATGTAGGTCTTGGGCCCGCGACAATAGGTCATGAGTTTGAGTATGGGATATCCCACAAGCTGGCCCGGACCGTGGTAGGTGATGAGTCCCCCTCGTTCGGTTTGGTAAATGGGAATACCGTGTTCGATCCGAGCATTCTCATCGACCAGGCGGAATGCGTCTTCGACACGTCGTCCGACGGTGTAGGTGGGTGGATGTTCCAGTAGAAGAAGGGTGTCGGTGGTGGTGTTGTCGACACGTGCGCGATGAACGGTCTGTTGGAGTTGCCAGGCGTCCTCATAGGGGGTGAGCGGCAACTGGTAGAGGTGGGCTTGATGTTTCGTCACGGTGTCTCCGCTGGTGATTCCGGGTGAAGCTACCATACGCGTCTCATGGTGTCCAAGAATATCGCTCTGTTCCTTATCCTGCTAGAATCCTCGGACGATGCCACGTTCTATTCCCGCGCCCTTCAAGCGCAAATTTCAGCAGCAGTTGTTGCGCTGGTATCGCAAGAATGGGCGCGAGTTGCCCTGGCGTGAAACGACCGATCCCTATTCAATTCTGGTCTCTGAGGTCATGCTGCAACAAACACAGGTTGATCGGGTAGTCCCGAAATACCACGAGTTTCTCTCCAAGTATCCAACCCTGCAGGCGCTTGCGAAAGCCCGCGCACGCGACGTCAAGAAAACATGGTATCCGTTAGGGTATAACATCAGACCGGTCCAGCTTCATAGCATCGCGCGGGAGACCGTTGCACATTACGGCGGGCAACTTCCGAGCAGCGATGAGGCACTTCAATCGTTTAAGGGTATCGGACGCTATACGTCAGGCGCAATTCGATCTTTTGCCTTTCTGCAGGATGCGCCAATTTTAGACACCAACGTTCGTCGGGTGCTTCTTCGTGTGTTTCTCGGCACACCGCGCGCGAAACCTTCGGACAAGAGAATGTGGGCATTGTCCGAGGAACTGCTCCCGCGGGGTCGGACCTACGACTTTAATCAAGCATTGATGGATTTTGGCGCGTGCATCTGCTCCGCGAAAACACCCGCGTGTCCCCGATGTCCGATGAAAGGGTTTTGTAAGGCATATAGTAAAGACGTCAAAAAGGAGGATCGAAGATGAGTCACACACACACATATCGTGGAATTGTCGTGTTCGTTGCTGCGTTGTTTCTTCTGTTTGCCAACGGCGCCGTTGCCGATGAAGGGAAACATGGAAACCCTCATTCGATGGATATGGACTATAGCGAGTACATGGGCGGTGATCACCATGGGATGAAGGGGCATCATGGTGAGATTCGTGGGCACGGCAAGAAAAAGGGATATAAAGATCCACACGGACACAGCAAAAAACCTGGCTACGGCAAGAAGCATGGGCATCACGGCATGCACGGCGACGCGCATCACCATGCATTTTCGTTGTTCATGCTACAAAAAACGCTACATCTTTCGACTTCCCAAGTTGATGCGCTTCGGCCGGTTGAAGCCGACTACAAGAAAGCGGTCATTCGAAAGAAGGCGGATGTGCGGATTGCGGAAATTGACCTCGGCCTCCTCATTGATTCGCCCAATCCCGATCGAGGGCAGCTCCAAACGGTTGTTGATTCAGTTGGGCGCCTAAAAGCCGAACTGATGATGGCACGCATCGATGCCTTCTTGAATGTCAAGAAAGAGTTGACGGCTGAGCAGCAGGAAGAGTTCGCAAAGATGGTGCACGGGCACATGATGGGCCATGGCCATGCCGGCTCAGGTCATGGAAAGGGCCACCACGGTAAGAAAGGCCATCACGGCAGCAGTGGCCATAGTATGGGGCACTGACAGTAAAAAAACGAGGTGACGGTTTCCCGTCACCCCGTGAGGTGTTCACACGAATGATGTTGTGGATGCTTAGTGAACCTCTTTGGCGTGCATCGCCGCGCCATCCAAATGACTGACGCCTTCCTGCGCATGACTCGTGGCTTGGTCCGCATGCCCCTGATCCCCATGTTTCACCGCAGCTTTCAGGTGCGTCACTGCTTCCTTGAGGTGTGAGACAGCTTCTGCTCCGTGAGGATTTCCCGACGGCATGCTGTGAATGGCTCCTTCAGCGTGCGCTATGGCTTCTCCGGCATGCTTCGAGACTTCTCCCGCGTGACCTTCCCCGCCGTGCATCACCGCACCATTCGCGTGCGAAATGGCTGCGTTCAAGTGTCCCATGGCTTCCTTGGCGCCGCTGTCCGCGAGTGCAACGTTTGCGGCGAATGTAACACATCCTAGCGCAAGGATTGTGGCGAGAATATTCGTATGTTTTCGCATTGTAACCTCCTTATTGTGTGAATGGTGGTTAGGTATTTATCCTGTGGTGAGATTACCAAATGATACCTTATCTTAGGCCAGCTTTACGAGTTTTTGGTTTTCCGACATGGTGATGATCTCGCCAACCGTGGTGGCGTCTTCTGGATTCTTGTCGCTGCGAATAAATCCCTTCGCGCGGGGAAATCGCAGGGCATAGCCAATGCCATGCTCATCTTTTCCGCAGGTGTGCATGGCTGAGCGGGTGATTTCATCAGCCATCACGGTGATCACGGTGTGGGGATGAACCCACACGTCAGGTGTCACGGTTGAGTCTACCCGTGGTGGCATCGATTCCGAGGAATGCGCATCAAGAACGTCACGCAGTTGTGCCCATTCTTCTTGAGAGAATCCCGAGCCGAGTCGAGAGACTGTTTTGAATGCATCGGTATCGGGATCGTAAACGGTTGCAAGCACCGCGCCGATACCGAATGCCGCACGTGCGCCCTTCCCATTGAAATAGCCGACCAGGCACACGTCGACCGTATCGGCCAATGTGCCTTTATAGCTTCGTTTGAGTTTGATCCAGTTGAAATCTCGCGCTCCCGCTTTATATGGGCCGTCGGGGCGTTTGGCCACCACGCCCTCTGCGCCCTTGTCAATGGCGGATTGAAAAATTCGCGCAAACTCGGCGGGATCATCGGTTTCGTCGGCGTGACCGAGTTCGATGACCGGGTTGTCTGCGATCACTGACCCTAGTCGCGCGCGCCGATCTGAATAAGACCGGTCGGTCCAATCCTCTCCGTTGACATAGAGCAGATCAAATGCAAAGAGTTTCAGTGGAATATCCGTCGCCGCCTGCGCGATGCCGTGTTTTCGTTTGCGTTGGATGGTGACTTGAAAGGGCTGAAGCTCACCCGTCAGATCGTCATAGCTCAGGGCCTCACCTTCGAAGATGATGCTTTCGGCGTTAATCGCCGTCTTCGTGGCCTCAAGCAATTCAGGGAACATCGGCGTCGTGCGCTCGAGGTTGCGTGAGAAAATCTCAACGTTGCCCTTGGATTTATGAATTTGACAGCGAAAGCCATCCAACTTCGGTTCGACGGAACAGCGCCCGATTTTTTTGATCACGTCCTCAGGGTTTGCAATACGCTCACAGAGTGCCATGCGGATGGGGGACCCAACGGTTGGTCTTATGTGCTCAATTCCGGCAATGCCATCGGTAAATAAAATGCGGCCGACCTTTCCGAGATCCGAACAGAGATTGAAGCCGCGTTCGAGGATCGCTTTTGATTTTCGTTCGCCGGTCTTGGCGAGGCTTAAGGCTTCAAGTATGGTGGCATTGCCAGCGCCTAGGCGCATGCGACCGACCACAAAGCGGCTGACGTACTTCGCTTCGGTAGGCGAGGACGATTTCAGCAGTGCAGCCAGCGCTCCAACCTTTTTCTCGACACTGCCCTCGCCCGACATTCTCGCAAGGTCGCGGAGTTGCGAATACACGGCGGTAATTTCCAGGTTTGTGCCAGGCCGACTGCTCAAAAAATACTCTGTCGTCTTCCCAAGATCTCCGCTCGTTTTAAAGTGCTGCTGGACCTCAGGGAGTTTGTTGCCCGATGCATCGGTAATCGCACGAACGAGCAACTTTTCAGACATGCCCATTTCCAACGTATAAAATGAAGGGAGCAATTGCTCCTGCGTGAGGTAAATGATCTTGTCAATTTCTTCCGCGTCGGAGAGACGGAAAAGCTCAGCAAGGATTTCGAACATCTCCAGACGCTTGGTCGTCGCTTCAAGTCGCTCGAAATGCTGGATAAGGGTCAGGAATGTCATGAGTTGCCGGTGGCCACGATGTCAGATAGGAGGTGTAAATATTTCGTTGGCTCCCAGGGCGGACAACAGTTTCTTGTCCAGCGTCCAAATTTGCACGTGATATTTCCGTATAAAGGCAATCAGAAAACTGTCGATGAGTCCAATGCCTTTAGAGAGATAGTTGTGTTCTTGAGAGAGTGCTCCCGCCTCCAAGCACAATCCCTGTTCATCCCTCTTTGGGAGGTTATGCCAATACCGTAGAACGGTTTCCCGTTCGCGTAAAATTTTCGTCCCTTGCAGCAACTCACCGAATACACACTCAACGCCAACAATATTCTGTTGTTCGAGTTGGCCTTGGAGTAGGGCGAAGACAGGAGGTTTGGTTTTAAGGTATTCGATCCAAATGGAGGTGTCGGCGAGAATCACCGCCGTCGATTTACCGCACGGGCTTTGGCGGCTGAGTAGTCCGGGTCAAAATCAAGAGGGTTGGTTTGAAGTTCCTTGTTCAGAGCCATGATGTGTTTTAGTTTGACCCAATCGTCGAGGGCGATCGTGATGGACTCAGTCAGATTTTTCCCCTGAGCATACGTGGTGACATCATGGATGAGCTTGTCCGGGATGAGGGCCGTGACTTTCATACGATAGTGTATACGATATAAGATCGTATTTGTAAAGCGATATTAGCAGGAAGGGCTGAATTTAAGGGTTCGCCTTCCGTGCTTGGCGTAATTGCCCAGCTTTCACGAGAGTCGTGACTTCGGCGACTCTCTGTCCCAGTGCTTGAGCCTCAGCATATTCGCGCTCATCGATGCCAGGACGTTCCCCTTCGGTCGTTGCGCTGGCACCAAAGGCTCCTCCGCCGCTCACGACGATCATTTGATTTCCCAGCATGGCAGCCAGAATCGTCAGCATCGTGAGTTCCTTGCCGTTGGAGACACCGCCGCCGGTGCTAAAGGCTGCACCCACCTTGTTGCGCATTTTGAATTCAGGATACACGCCGAATTTGAATTGCCAGTTATCGAAGAATGTCTTGACCTCGCCGGCCATGTTCGACCAGTACACCGGTGAACCTACGATCAGTGCGTCTGAAGAGAAAAGATCGTCGGCGGTGACCGTGGCAACTGGTTTCACGACCACGACTGCGTTATCAATGGACCGTGCCCCCTCGGCAATACCCTGTGCCATCTTCGCTGTGTTCCCGGTCAGCGAGTGGTAGGTAATGAGGACCTTGAAGTGGTCTGTTGATTCGTCCCCAGGGGCCGCTTCGGTGTCTCCGAAGGCAAGGCTGGAAGTGAGGCACAGTATGGCGCTCACGAGCAAAATGAAAGAAGAGCGAAACACCGTTGTCATAAAAACACCTCGTATGTTTGATTGTGCTAAATGCTAGCGGGGCTCTGGCTGGATGTCCAATCAATCAGAAGCTTTGCTCTGGTATTGGGAGAAATCAATTATAATCATTCCATATGAAAGCCATGGTTCTGCAACAGTCTGCTGAAGTCGGGAGCAACCCTTTGGTTCTCAAGGATGTGCCCCTGCCGGAGCCGATGACAGGGCAGGTTCGTGTGAAGGTGCATGTGTGTGGCGTGTGCCGGACGGATCTTCATATCATTGAGGGAGAACTTCCTGAGGCGAAGCGACCGGTAATTCCTGGGCATCAGATTGTGGGTGTTGTGGACAGAATCGGGCAAGACGTACGAGATTTCAAAGAAGGGGATCGCGTTGGAGTGGCCTGGTTACAGGACACGTGCGGAAAGTGCGAATTCTGCACCAGTGCGCGTGAGAATCTGTGCGATCGCAGCATCTTTACGGGATACCACGTCGATGGCGGGTTCGCTGAATACATCGTGGCTTCGAAATCGTTTGTGTATGCGATACCTGCTGGGTTTGGCGATGAAGCAGCGGCGCCATTGTTGTGCGCCGGAATTATAGGCTATCGAGCATTGCGTCTTAGTGGCATTGAGCGTGGTCAGCATCTTGGGTTATATGGGTTTGGCGCCGCGGCGCACATCGCGATTCAGGTGGCGAAACATTGGGGGTGTTCCGTGTCTGTGTTCTCGCAGCGTGATCATCATAAGGCGTTGGCTCGTGAACTTGGCGCATCGTGGGTTGGTGGTTCATTCGAGTCTCCGCCGGAGAAGGTCCATGGCGCTATTATGTTTGCGCCGGTCGGCGAGCTCGTTCCGATTGCAATGCGCGCATTAGCTAAGGGCGGGACATTGGCCATCGCGGGTATCCATATGAGCCCGATTCCATCGCTTCACTATGATGAGGAATTATTTGGAGAGCGGGTGATGCGCAGTGTCACAGCGAATACCAAGCAAGACGGGTTAGACCTACTACAGATTGCTTCGGCTATTCCCATCAAAACGCACACGGAGTTGTTTTGTCTTGACGACGTGAACATTGCGCTCCAGAACTTGAAGGCTGGAAAGATTCAGGGAGCCGGCGTTCTCGATTTAAGGACCGGGTGAGGGTCAGCTTTTCTTTGCCGTTTGGTTTGCGACGGCCTGCGTGGCCTTCTCCACGGTTTCCGGATCACCCAGGTAGTAATGGCGGATAGGCCGAAGATCATCTTCCAGTTCGTACACCAGCGGAATTCCCGTCGGAATGTTGAGGTCGGCTATGTTGTCTTCTGAAATTCCATCCAAGTACATCACTAGCGCACGTATGCTGTTTCCGTGTGCCGCGATGAGGACCCGTTCATCTTTTTCGATTGCGGGCGCAATGGTCGATTGCCAATAGGGCAAGAAACGATTGACCACGTCTTTTAAACATTCCGTCGACGGGAGTTGTTCCCGTGCGAGTGTCTTGTAGCGGGGATCGTTCCCTGGAAAGCCTGGATCATTCGACCCGAGAGCCGGCGGCCGAATGTCGTAACTGCGACGCCAGACGTGCACCTGTTTCTCTCCGTGCTTTTCGACGGTTTCAAGCTTGTTTAGCCCTTGCAGTGTGCCATAGTGGCGTTCATTGAGGCGCCAGGTCCGGTGTACGGAAATCCACATATGATCCATTTCTTCCAGTACGAGCCATAACGTCTTGATAGCTCGCTTTAAGAGCGAGGTGTAGGCGACGTCAAACCCTAATCCTTCGCTACGCATGGTGCGTCCGGCTTCGCTGGCTTCTTCAAGGCCCTTTGGAGAGAGTTCGACATCGACCCACCCGGTAAACCGGTTTTCCTTGTTCCAGGTGCTTTCTCCGTGGCGGAGCAATACCAGCTTCTTCATTGTCCTTCCCCTGGCCTCCTTGAGTTATTCATGTATTCACACCATGATACGTATCTTAGGGGTTGATGCAACCCCGTCTCCAATCTTACACGCATGATGGCGCCACGATGACATCTCCCCACATCCGACCGTATGGGATTCTGCTGTTTCTCTGTGGAGTACTGTTTTTCTCGGCGCTCGGCGCTCTGAACCTGACCGATAATGATGAGGGAAGCAATGCCGGAGCGCCTCGTGAAATGCTCGAGCGCGGAGATTGGGTCTCTCCGACCCTCAACGGGGAACCTCGTTTTGCGAAGCCGGTGTTCACCTATTGGCTGATCGGGGCTTCCTATCTTGTCTTTGGCGTCAATGAATTTGCGGCGCGCTTTCCCTCCGCTGTGTTTGGGACTCTTCTCATTCTTATGCAGTACTGGTTTCTTTCCCGGGTAGCAACGGTCAATGTTGCCTGGTGGTCCGCCTTATGCCTCCTATTGAACCTCGAGATGCTGGCTATCGGAAGAATGGTCCTGACAGACATGGTGCTCATCTTTTTCACGACCCTGACGCTGTTCAGTTTTTGGATCGCGTTTTCCGCTGAAGGAAGAGAGAAACGATGGTATCTCGTCTGCTATGTAGCAACGGCTGGCGCGATGCTCACCAAAGGGCCTGTGGGAGTGATTGTTCCCTTGCTGGTGGTGCTGGTCTTCGTTCTTCTGACCCAGAATTTTCGCAAGGTGATTCGTGAAGCCCGCCCGTTTGCCGGGGTGGTCTTGTTTTGCTGTCTCGCCTTGCCTTGGTATGGGGCAATGCTCATGATCCATGGCGATACATATTTGGAATCAGCACAGGCGAACACGCTTGGTCGGTACGCCAGCATTATTGGGGGGCATGGCGGGACGATATTCTTTTACATTCCAGTCCTCCTGTTGGGGTTTCTTCCCTGGAGCGGCTTTCTACCGTTAGCGCTTCGGGACGCGGTGTCGAATTTCAAAGCGCATCGCACGGCTGGTGGCCGCGGCCAATCTCTGTTTGTCTTTGCCGCCTGCTGGTTTGTGGTGGTGTTTCTCTTCTTTACGCTTTCTGCAACCAGGCTTCCGCACTACATTGCGCCGCTATTTCCGGCAGCGGCGATTCTCGTCGCGTTTCCCATTGCACGGCTTATGAGTGGTGAGGCGCGGCCCAAAGCCACAAGCGCCTTTTGGATCATTGTGGTGCTTGGAATGGTGTTAGGTGGAAGCCTCGCAGTGTTTCCGTTTGTGTATGGCCAACTCGTTGAGTTTATCGCGAAAGAGTTTCCCATGGCTGGCAGCGTTGATCCGGGGATTGGCATTTCGATTATTGGGATGGCTATGTTCATTGGCTTTGTGGCGACCGCTTTTTTTGGGATTGTGGCGAAACGTGTACGGATGGCGATTCGAATAGCGGCCGTGACGATCGGTCTATCGGCCCTACTCATCATTCATGTTGGACTTCCAATCTTTGACAAACACTTTCTCTCGCGCCCACATGTGCTTGCGTCTCTTGCGGGAGATTGCATCGGGGCTGATGACGCCCTCGTTGTGTATGGGCGCACGAAACCGAGTTATGTCTTTTATGCGCGGCACAAGATTATCTTTACGCACAAAGGACATCGTGCCCCGCTTGACCGGCTGATCAATGAGGGGAGGGCGATTACGCTGATGACTCAGGAACGATTATTGCCGGAATTGCCTGCTGATCTTCAGCAGTTGCCGTTGGTAAAGGCTGTTTCGGGGTATGTGCTGTTGTCTGAAAGAACGTGTGGGACCTAGCTAGGCGTGAACTAAATCTTAGGCCGCGCGATTCTCAAACTCAGTGGCGCAATTTTCGCTGCAGAAATAATGTGTTTCGCCATCGCGCTCGGTGCTGATCGCTTCTTCCTTGGACACATAGGTCAGGCAAATAGGATCCTGGGTAAGCTCGACACCGGCGCTAATCGCTCTCGGCTTATCGGTCGATTTTCCTGACCCAAGCAGCAATTGATACACCTGTTTACCAAGGTAGTACGTGACGACCAACAGGACAACGATGATGACTAAGCGAATTCCCATATCAGACCTCGATTATCCCTCATGCTATTCTTGACATAACTCCGCTGTCAAGGAAGGGGCCTCGCATTGTCTTGATTCAAGAGGCCGTGCTACGATCGGCTCGTTTTAGGAGTTTTGAACGCCATAGGACAGTGATGATGCCGACGCTCGCGAAAACCTATCAGCCGCAAGACGCCGAGAAAAAATGGTATCAGATCTGGGAAACGCGAGGATATTTTCAAGCTAATCTTGACTCTTCCAACCCCGCTTTTTCGATTGTAATTCCTCCACCCAATATCACCGGCGCGCTCCACATGGGGCACGCGCTGAATAGCACCATTCAGGACATTCTTGTTCGCTGGTTTCGCATGCGTGGATTCAACGTCCTGTGGCTTCCGGGGACGGATCATGCCGGGATCGCGACACAGAATGTGGTTGAACGGCAACTCGCCAAGGAGGGAACGAATCGAGAAACATTAGGCCGGACGGCATTTGTTGAGCGAGTGTGGGAGTGGAAAGCGCAATACGGAGAGACGATTCTCAATCAGTTGAGGTCGTTGGGGGTTTCCTGTGATTGGTCCAGACTTCGATTTACCTTAGATGAAGGGCTTTCCAAGGCTGTTCGCGAGGTATTTGTTCGGCTCTACGAGGATGGCCTCATTTATCGTGGCACCCGTCTGATTCATTGGTGTCCGCGGTGCCTCACGGCTCTGGCCGATATTGAAGTCGAACACGAAGAAACCAAGGGATCGCTCTATACCATTCGCTATCCGATTGATGGAAATGGAGATCTGGCGCTTGTTATTGCAACCACCCGTCCGGAAACAATGCTTGGAGATACTGCGGTCGGAGTGCATCCGGAAGATACCCGCCATTCCCACTCGATTGGGCAATCCGTCCGTCTTCCGTTGACGAGCAGAACGATTCCGATTGTTGCAGATCCGATCTTGGTTAACCGAGAGTTTGGCACCGGTGCAGTCAAAATTACCCCCGGCCATGATTTCAACGACTATGAAGCGGGACTTCGAAATCATCTCAATGAGATTTCCATCTTAGATAAGCACGCGCGGATCGATCCAACTCAGCTCTCAGATGTGGAACCTGATGTTTTGAGCACGGTTCAGGGTAAACCCGTTCTTGAGGCGAGGAAACAGGTTCTCGGTTTTCTCGAGGAACGCGGTTTTCTGATCAGTACCGAACCGCACAAACATTCGATCGGAAAGTGTTATCGCTGTCGGACCGTTGTGGAGCCGTTTCTCTCGCCGCAATGGTATGTGAAGATCCAGCCTCTCGCGGGTCCCGCGATTCAAGCGGTGGAAGCCGGCGACATTCGATTCATCCCTAAAGCGTGGGAGAACAACTATCTCGGCTGGATGCGTGACATCAAAGACTGGTGTATCTCGCGGCAAATTTGGTGGGGACATCAGATTCCCGCTTGGTACTGTGAGGAATGCGATTCAGCCCATGCCGCACCTATCATCCAACGAAATGTGCCCGAGCGGTGCCCGACATGCAACGGATCACATATCTCTCAGGATCCGGACGTTCTCGATACCTGGTTTTCGTCAGCTCTGTGGCCATTTTCGACCCTCGGCTGGCCGGCCGAACAACAGGACAATCCTGCTCAAATCGAAGAAGCGAAACAGACGCTGCAAACTTTTTATCCGACAACTGTGCTTGTCACGGGCTTCGATATTCTGTTCTTTTGGATTGCGCGAATGATCATGATGGGGCTTCGATTTCAGAACGCGATCCCTTTCCGCGATGTATACGTTCACGCTCTTGTTCGCGATGCCGAAGGGAAAAAGATGAGTAAGTCGAAGGGGAATATCATCGATCCGTTGAGTGTGATGAGCGAGTACGGAACTGATGCACTCCGCTTTACGCTGGCGGCGATGGCGTCGCCGGGTAGGGACATCAAACTGGCCCCCGAACGCATTGAAGGCTATCGCAACTTTGCCAATAAGCTCTGGAATGCGGCTCGTTTTGCTTTGGACAACGTGCCTGATGGATTTGAGCGTGTCGAGAATGAACGAGTCGATTCGCAGATCAACCGTTGGATCACCAGCCGCCTGCATCGGTGTATCGGGGACGTGAATACGTCCCTTGGCGCATATCGCTTCGATGAGGCAGCAAACCGCCTGTATCAGTTTGTGTGGCATGAATATTGTGATTGGTATATCGAGTTTTCCAAGCCTGATTTGAAGCCAGGCGATGGTGAAGCGCAGGCGCATCGTCGTGAAACGATCCAGACGATGCTGGATGTTCTTCAACACATCGTGCGGCTGTTGCATCCCTTCATGCCGTTTCTGACTGAGGAACTGTGGTCCAAGCTTCAGCGCCAACCGGGTGAAGCTGAACACGTCATGGTGACCGCATATCCTTCGCAGGACGAAAGCATCGTCGATACCGATGTTGAGACGGCCATCAGCGCGGTGATCGATGTCATTTCCAGCATTCGTGTGGTGAGGTCTACCTATGGGATCTCGCCTGGAAAAATTCTTCCTGACGTCGTGATCGTTCCCGCGAATGTGGCGACCGAGGCTATCGTGCTAAACCATGCGGCACGAATTCAGGGAATTGGCCGAATCGACTCACTGCGGATCGGGACAACCTTAGCCAAGCCCCAGGGAAAGTATGGCAGTCAGGTGACCAAGGTTGCCGACGTCTACATATTGCTTGATGGGCTGGTCGATTTTACCAAAGAACAGACTCGGATGGAAAAGCGCCTGACTGCACTTCGTGCCGATCTTGAGCGTGTGAAGAAGAAGCTGGGCAACGCCACCTTTACCGCGAACGCACCTGCTGCCGTGGTGCAAAAAGAGCAAGCAAAGCAGCATGAGCTTCAGGCCGAATGCGACAAGTTTTCACTCGGATTGAGTCAACTCCAGGATTAACCGACCTCCAACGTGAACTCGTTTACTCCAACCCTCCCAGAACAGTTAATTCGTCAATCAGTGGAAGGTGCGCTTGCGGAGGATTTGGGAGGCGGGGATATCACCTCAACAGCCATTGTCGATTCTGCGAGTGCATCGACGGGGACGCTTCGCGCAGAAGCTTATGGTGTCGTTGCTGGAATTGAACTTGCCAGAGGTGTTTTCAAATCGGTCGATCCCAATCTGAACTTCTGTCCTACGATGTCTGACGGCGACAAGGTTTCTGCTGATGCGGTGATCTTCACCGTAACGGGAAATAGTCGTGCGATTCTCGTGGGAGAACGGGTCGCGCTGAATTTTCTTCAGCATCTGTCTGGCATTGCAACGCTGACGTCACAGTTTTGTGATGTGGTCAGAACATATTCAGTTCAGATTGCGGCGACACGCAAAACGACGCCGGGTCTGCGTTATTTGGAAAAATGGGCAGTGACTATTGGTGGGGGGATTCCACACCGCCGGGATTTGAGTGATGGGGTGCTCATTAAGGACAACCATCTTGCGCTATGTGGGGGTGATGTCGCACTCGCGTGTCGACAAGCTCGAAAGAATTTGGGCTCCGGATTGCGCGTTGAAGTTGAGGTCAATTCATTGGAACAACTGCAAGCTGCGCTTGATGGGGCAGCCGATATTGTGTTGTTGGATAACATGACCGTTGCGGAGGTCGAGTCGGCCGTACAATTGGCTCAAGGGAAGGTGATGCTTGAAGTTTCTGGTGGAATAACCTTCGAGAACGTTTTAGGGTACGCGGCAGCGGGGCCTGATATTATCTCCATAGGGTTGCTGACGCAGTCGGCCCCAGCGCTTCCTATGTCTCTTGACCTTGTAGGATGCTGAAAACGTCCATGGCACTAGGCCAACCAATCCATCGTTTCGAAGAGGTGTTGTCGACGAATGCGGTCGCCCTCGATCTTCACCATCGAGGTGCCTCAGAAGGAACACTGGTGGTTGCCGATGCACAAACACGGGGACGTGGGCGACTCGGTCGCGAGTGGATCTCGCCATCTGGCGTCAACCTGTATTGCTCCTACATCTTGCGGGCGGGAAATCCGGAATGGATCTCCTGGGTTCCATTGATTGCGTCTATGGCTGTGGCCTCTGCGATTCACGCCGAAACCGAACTAAACGCGCGGATCAAGTGGCCGAACGATGTATTAATCGAAGGACTGAAAGTAGCTGGAGTATTAGCAGAAACTGTATCCGATGGTGGTGAGGTTCAACGCGTGATTCTGGGCATTGGGGTAAACGTCAATATGCCAATCGCGTCATTGCCATCTTCGGTTCAATCCACGACGACTTCGCTGTTTGAGCATCTGGGTGAGTCGATTGATCGTAACCAGCTCCTTACAAGATTAACTGATGCGCTCGACGCGCAGTATCAAAATTTTTGGAATAGTGACACGTCAGATATCGTCCGTGAATATCTCAGCATTTCTGATACCATTGGTCGCAGAGTGATTGCGCATCTTCCCGTTGGAGGGCCTGTAGAGGGCTTGGCGGATGGAATTGAATCAGACGGATCGTTACGACTGCGACGGGGTCAAGGCGATATGGAGATCATCCGCAGTGCGGATATCGTGCATCTGAGGTAGGCAACACACGATATGCTTCTCACCATCGACATAGGTAATACCAACGTCATCGCCGGTGTGTTTGATGGGGATCGGCTGATCGCACACTGGCGTGTGGCGACTGATTATGCGCGAACAGCTGATGAATATGGCATTACCTTTCTTGACGTGTTAACGACCCGTGCGGTTGAAACATCAACGATTCGTTCTGTCATATTATCCAGCGTGGTTCCCCCGCTGACACCAGCCTTTGGAAAAATGTCGCAGAACTATTTCCATACAGTCCCACTGATTGTGACGTCGGATCTGGATACGGGTCTGACGTTTCGCTTTGAGCAACCGCAAGAGATTGGCTCCGATCGTATCGTCAACGCGGCTGCGGCGTATGCACGCTATGGTGGTCCAATTATCGTTGTGGATTTTGGAACCGCGATTACCTTTTGTGTTGTCACAAAGGACGGCGAGTACCTTGGAGGGGCCATCGCTCCAGGCATTCGAATCTCCGCCGACGCGCTTGCCCAGCGGGCTGCCAAACTTTCAAGCGTGGAATTGACCATCCCCAAGGAGGTCATTGGGCATAACACCGCCTCAAGTATACAGTCAGGTCTCATCTATGGCTTCGCAGGGATGGTTGATGGGCTGGTTCGACGCATAAAAATGAGTCTAGGACAAAAATGTCGAGTTGTCGCGACTGGCGGACAAGCGGCATTGATTGCTCCCATTGCGGAGACAATCGATGAGGTCCGAGATTTGCTGACGCTGGAAGGTCTGGAACTGCTGTATCGGAAAAACCAAAGTCATTAAATCCATCTGATTTCCCTCTCCTACATTTCTTCTGGTCTTCTGGCCCCG
>JYMV01003109.1_pt1 | contig 27142 bp, 27 predicted proteins | sample 338911 | NCBI WGS metagenome assembly JYMV01 (sample SAMN03354496, study PRJNA234377) | hydrothermal vent metagenome | biome: Deep sea; feature: Hydrothermal plumes at the Eastern Lau Spreading Center, Western Pacific Ocean; material: Seawater | place: Tonga | collected 2009 | depth 2000 m m
AAGAAAATCAGCAAATTATATTCCCATCGATAATCTTCTAAATAACCTTGATAACCATTTGCGTTAAGGTAACGCTCTGCAGCTGTTGCTCACTTTTTGGTTTTTTCTGTGCTTTACTTTGGCAACTCGTTAGGGCGAAACAACCGACTAATAAAAGGTATAGGAAATTTTTCATCTTAAATTTTTTGATAAATCTACAAAGTTTGTGCCGTTTATGAAGTTGATGATTTGTTAAAGCGATGATAAACTTCATTTTTTCGTTCGGTCTATTTTGTAGTTTTATCTTACTAACTAATTATTCTCAATTATGAAATTTAGAAATATAAGTGTTTTTATAGGGACGGTTTTAGTTTTTTTATCGTGTAATCAAAATCCATTCACAGGAAAAAAAACTTTAGCGATCGTGCCAAATAGTCAAATATTACCGATGGCTTTTCAGCAATACGATCAATTTTTACAAGAAAACCAGGTAGTAACCGGTACTTCTGAAGCAAGAATGGTTAAAGATGTTGGGCAAAAGATCGCAACAGCTGCAGAGCGTTACCTTAACGCAAATGGTTATCAAGGTTATTTAGAAGATTATCGATGGGAATATAATTTGGTAAATGATGAAGCGGTAAATGCTTGGTGTATGCCCGGTGGAAAAATTGTGGTATATACAGGAATTTTACCAATTACTGAAGACGAAGCCGGTCTGGCTGTTGTAATGGGACACGAGGTTGCTCACGCTTTAGCTAATCACGGACAGCAGCGTATGAGTGCAGGACAATTACAACAAGTTGGTGCTGCAGTTGGCGCAGTTGCGGTAAGCGAAGAAAATCAGCAAATTTTTCAAACTGCTTACGGTTTAGGAACACAAGTAGGAGTAATGTTGCCATTTAGTAGAAGCCACGAAACAGAAGCAGACAAAATTGGATTAACATTAATGGCAATTGCAGGTTACGATCCCGATGAAGCGGCAGATCTTTGGAGAAGAATGAAAGCTAATAGCGGCGGTCAAGCTCCACCGGAATTTTTAAGTACACACCCTTCTAATGATACCCGAATTAATAACTTAGAAGCTTGGTCTGATGAGGCTAAAGCAGAAGCTCGTAAATATGGAGTGACTAACTTTAAGAGTTAAAGAAAAAACAAATTAAAACAAAACCCCCGCTAATATATTAGCGGGGGTTTTGTTTTAATCAAATAAAGCTTTCATTAAAGTACTTATTCCTTTAAATATTAAAAATATGGCTAATGCGCAGACTACTATTCCTAAAATAAGCACTGCGATATATAAAGGATGTTCTTTGTTATGAAATGCAGAATATAAAATAGAAGGTCCTATAAAAATTGTGGGTAATGCTCCGGCCAGATATCTAATGCCTTTACCTAAAACTTCTTTGTTGGTTCTTTTAGTCATTTTTAATTAAATTTTTTATCGCTTCGCGAACGCTTCCATATTTTTGTAAAGCTTTTTTAGCTTCCTCATAATCAATATCAATTTCTTCTTGAATCATTTTTGTACCGCGATCTACGAGTTTTTGATTGCTCAATTGCATATCGACCATTCGATTGCCTTTTACTCTGCCAAGTTGAATCATCGTCGTAGTCGTAAGCATATTCAATACCATTTTTTGAGCGGTTCCTGCTTTCATTCGAGAACTTCCGGTTACAAATTCTGGTCCTACTACAACTTCTACAGGAAATTGAGCTGTTCGTGCTAATGGTGAATTTTCATTACAAGTTATGCAACCGGTCGGTATATTTTCTTTATTACACTTTTCTAGCGCTTTTATGACATAAGGAGTTGTTCCAGAGGCAGCAATACCAATAACAATATCTTTTGAAGAGATTTTATGTTTCTTTAAATCTTCCCAACCTTGTAATTCGTGATCTTCAGCATTTTCAACAGCGTTTCGAATAGCGTGATCTCCACCTGCAATAATACCAATTACTAAATCTGCAGATACTCCAAATGTTGGCGGGCATTCACTGGCGTCTAGAATACCTAATCTTCCGCTTGTTCCTGCGCCAATATAAAATAAGCGTCCGCCGTTTTTAAGTTGCTCTGCGGTTTTTTGTGTTAAAGCTTCAATTTGAGGAAGTTTTTTTTCTACGTCTAAAGCTACTTTTTGGTCTTCACGATTAATGTTTTTTAACAGTGTATTTACATCCATTTGCTCAAGATCGTTATAGAGCGATGATTGTTCTGTGGTTTTAATAAAATCTTTCTCCATTATTCAACTGTATAAACAAGACTGTACTTTTGTGACATTCTAAAATAACCAAACGCATAATTTTCCGGGTTATTTTCATTAATAATATTTCCGCGAACTGAGGCTGGATTTGCGGCAAAAGGATTACCACCATTTTCTCCAACTTGACTGCTTAAAATTGAATAAAAATTTTCAAACTGTTCACTTACTCCTTGTATAGTTATAGTTATTTGATCTCCTGTTTCAAATTCATCGGCATAAAAGGTAGAAATTTGATTGCCATTAAAAAGTTCATCATCAGTACTATCGGTTATTACGCCAATTTCTTCAGAATAGAATTCAAAAAAATAAAAATTTTCTTCTTCCACAGGATCTGTAAAATAAGCATTTATACTGATGAAATTTTCATCGATCGCATTATTGGTTTGTTCAACATAATCTATAGGAACACTTTTAAAAAGTTGAGTGGTCGAGGTGTAAGTTTCGTTTTCAAATATAATTTCTAATTCATAATCGGCATCATAGAGCATAGGTAAAGTGTCTGTAAAATAAGATGAATTCTCTAAAAATGTCAATTGATAAATTGAATCGTTTACGCGAACATTAATTTCAGCATCACTATAATATTCAATATTTTCTGAGTAATAAGGTACGGTTTTAGAAATTCTGGCATTTACAATACCACGATCACTGTCTTGATTTTGTATTCCGGTTGCTTCTATAACTACACGCGGTTCTTCAGTATTTAGATCGAGGTCGATCACATCTTCACAAGCATAGCAGGTAATTAGTAATAGAAGATATAGTAGCTTTTTCATATTAAAATTTAAAGTTATAAGAAATCGATGGGATAATCCCAAAAACTGCTAAACGAGTTGCCTCGTTACGGCCGGTATCATCATTTTTAGAAAAGTTAATAGAAGCAGCGTTTTTACGATTGTATAAATTGTAAATGCTAAATACCCATTCTGTTTTCCAATTCCTGTTTTTATTTTTGTTCGGAGTTAGCGTTGCCGAAATATCTAAGTGATGAAACGCCGGTAAACGATCACTATTTCTTTTTCCGTAATTAGGCACATTTAAACCCTGAAATTCATAATACGACAATGGGTAGGTTGTCGGTCTTCCGGTTTGATAAACAAAACTTGCGTTAAAAGACCATTTTTTACTGTAATCGTAACTGCCAACTAACGATATATCGTGCGTTTTATCCCACCCGGTATTGTACCAATCTCCATTATTAATGCCCGGTTCATTGGGTGTTCTTCCCGGCGTACGTTGTTCGCTTTTAGATAATGTGTAGGCAAGCCAGCCTGTAAATTTTCCTTTATTTTTTCTGAAAAGAACTTCTAAACCATAAGCTCTAGATTCTCCATTCAAAATAACTTGTTCAATAGCATTGTTCGCAATTAGTTCTGCTCCGTCTACATAGTCAATTCGATTTTTTACCGTTTTGTAAAAGGTTTCTGTTTCTAAAGAGTAAGTGTTATCTGAATAATCTTTAGCATAACCCAAAGAAATTTGATGAGCACGCTGAGGTTGAATGTATTTTCCGCTTGGAGTCCAAATGTCAAGTGGAGTAGGAGCATCTGAATTTGACAACAAATGCATATACTGATTGATATTTTGATAGTTGAATTTTACGATTTCATTCTCATTCAATTCATATGAAATTGAAAAGCGAGGTTCTAAATTCACAAAACTCTCTGTGATTTCATTTTTTGAAGCAGCATAGGTTGAAGCGATGGGAGCACTCTCGTAGATCTGGAATTGATCATTAAATAGTAACGGATTATCATTTTCGTATACATTAATTTCATCTTGACCTAATCTTAAAAATTGATTAAGTCGCAATCCATAATTAATCTGAAACTTCCCTAAAGTTTGATTCGCTTGAATAAATAAAGAATTTTCAACAGCGTATTTTTTGGTGAGTTGATCTTGCTCAATACCCGAATTTTCTCTAGAGGGTTCTATATAACCGGGATTTATTTGGTAATAAATACTCTGCAAACCATAATTTAAGCTCACTTGATCTGAAATTAGATGATCGAGTTGATATTTTAAATTAAAATTATCGATACCGCTATTCCAATTAAAGCCTATAAAATCTAAAGTGAGTCCAAAATAATAATCAGAATAGATAAGTGATAGATCTGAGCTTAAGCTTGAAGAGAATTGATGATCCCAGTTTAGATTGAATAGAGCATTTCCGTAAGTATTTTTAAAAGTCTCATTTATATTAAAAACATCTCTACCAAAATATCCCGAAATATTTAAAGTATTGTTTTCGTTTATCAGAAAATTAAGTTTTGTATTTAAATCGTAGAAATATGCAGAATTAGGATTATCAATAAGTTGAAGAAATAAATGTGCATAAGAAGTTCTTCCCGCTACTAAAAATGAACTTTTACCTTTACTAATAGGGCCTTCTAATAGAAGCCTGCTACTTACTACACCAATACCACCATTACCTTTAAAGTCATTTACACTTCCGGTTTTTTGCGTGATATCGATCACAGAAGATGCTCTCCCTCCATAATTACTCGGTATACCGCCTTTGTAAAGTTCTAAACTAGAAACAGCATCGGGATTAAAAATTGAAAAGAAACCAAATAAGTGCGACTCATTAAAAAGTAATGCATCGTCGAGCAAGACTAAATTTTGGTCGCCCGCACCACCGCGCACATTAATACTCCCGGAGCCTTCACCGGAGTTCGTAACACCCGGCAATAGTAGTAACGATTTTATCACGTCTTTTTCACCAAGAACGGTAGGAATTTTATTAATAGTTTCTGCATCAAGCTTATTAACGCTCATCGTAAGTTCTTGCCTAGATTTTTTATTTTTTTGCTGTTGAAGAATTACTTCATCTAAACTTTCGGTAACATTATGAAGACTAATAGTTATAGATCTGTTTTTATTTATTAAAATTTCTTTGTTTAATTCTTGGTAACCTATATAAGTGATTAGAAGAGAATATTTTCCGGGAGGAAGTATAAATGAAAAATAACCCTTTTCGTTGGTCGTTGCACCTTTGTTTAATTCAGCAATAAAAATATTGGCATCGCTTACAGGTAAATTCGAATCTGCATCTAAAATATAACCATCGACTTTAAAATTTTCTTGACCAGAAACGATAAGGCTAAAAAAACTCATTATGCTAATGAGAAAAATGTATTGAATTTTTGGCATATTTTTTTGGGTTTAAAGATACATTTTAAAGCCTAATTTTGAGATTAATTTTTGATGAAAATCATAAACTTTAGCTAAAAAAATTGTCGTTATAATTTGATTATTTGACGTCTTTTAGCTTTCATTAACATTAAAACCTATCGTGATTGTTCAATTTTGTGAAAATATTAAGTGTTGAAATACAGTAATTTATGGGGGTTTATAGCCTTGGGAATAATTTAACAACGAATTTGTTTCTGCATTTAAAAATAGTCTATATTTGCCCCGCGAATTTAAAGACAGAAGCTTTGTTAAAAAGTGTCTTTTAAACTTAGTGTATTGAGAAGAAGTTTTACGAAAATATTAGCTGTGCCGATCTTAACGGGAATTTTCCTTCTATCAGGATTCTCTAATAAAGAAGAAGCAATTATCGCGAGTGTTACGACCGATAATTTACCGGAATACTATAGCGTAAAAACTGAAGATAGTTTATTGATAGACGATGTTGTTTATCCTGTTCTTAAAAAAAGTTATCTAGGATTTAAAGAAGCGATCGCTTTTAAAGAATCTGGAGGTAATTATAATGTGATCAATCAATTTGGTTATTTAGGAAAATATCAATTTGGTCGAGGTACATTAAAATTGATCGGTATTTACGATACCAAAGACTTTTTAAATAATCCTGCACTGCAAGAAGCAGCATTTTATGCGAACGCTTCTCGAAATAAGTGGATTCTTCGTCGCGATATTAAATGGTATGTTGGTCACACCATTGGTGGAGTAGAAGTAACAGAGTCTGGTATTTTAGCAGCTGCACATTTAGCAGGACCGGGTAGTGTAAAGAAATTTTTACGCAGTGGCGGAGCAGATACTTTCTCTGATGCTTTTGGTACAAGTATAAAATATTACTTGAAAAGATTTAAAGGTTACGATACTTCTTTTGTTGAACCTAACCGAAAAGCCAAAGCCAAAGTGCCACAATTAAACAATTATTTTACTGCTCTTTCTGAAAAATAAAAATACACGGCTTTTTATGTAAGTCGGTTTTAATTTTTTTCCATTCTTGTACGGTTCGAGTTAAAATTGCTTCAGAAGCTTGGGTAACTTCACAACCAATACAAAGTGTAGTTTGTTGCTGTAAGGTTTGTAATAGATCTTCTAAAAATTTCTCATTACGATAAGGGGTTTCAATAAAAATCTGTGCTTGATTAAGTTCTAATGAAGTACGTTCTAATTTTTTAATCGCATTTTTACGTTCAGCTTTATCAATAGGCAAATAACCGTTAAAGGCAAAATTTTGACCATTAAGTCCGCTGCTCATTAAGGTAAGAAAAATAGAAGAAGGTCCCACAAGTGGTATTACTCTAATATTTTTTGAATGTGCCAATTTTACAACATCAGCACCGGGATCTGCAATACCCGGGCAACCGGCTTCACTAATTACGCCCATATCTTTACCTTCTAAACAAGCTGCTAAAAATTCTGGTAGATCTTCAGGTTTCGTGTATTTGTTAATAATGCTGAAGTTTAAAGAGGGTTGCGATTTACCGGGAACCATTTTTTTGATGAACCGTCTTGCCGTTTTTTCATTTTCAACAATATAATCGTCTATATCTTCAATCTTCTTTTTTACGCTTAAAGGTAAAACTTCAAGCGGGGCAGAACCTCCTAAATCGTTAGGGATGAGGTATAATTTTCCGGTTTTAAATTCTTGCTGAATGCTATTAGACATGAAACTTAATGATTATTGAATAATTAATCGCTTAATAGTAGCTTGTTCACTTAGGTTTGTCAATTTTACTAAATAAATACCAGCAGTCAAAGTTTGAAGATTAATATTTCCTGTAGAAGTATGAACTGAATCTTTTCTAATTAATTGCCCTTGTAGCGAGAAAATTTCTATTTGTTGAATAATCTCTTCCGCAGTAAAATTAATTATATGTTCTTCGGAAGGATTCGGGAATATTGCCACTGAATTTTTACTGAAATCTTCTGTAGCTAGATTACTATCGACCACTTTGTAAATGTTTCCGCTAGAAATGCCGGCGACATATAGATTGTTTTGATTGTCTATTCCGAAGGAAGAAAAATTATTTCCGCTGAAAGGTCCAAAATACGTGATGTTTCCGGAAGCATCGACCAAACCGATTTCATCACTACAAAAATCTGCAAATAAATATTGTCCTATCAAATTAGAAAATTCTGAACCTCGATACACAAAACCGCCCGTTACTGAACATTTAGAAATTCCGGAAGAATTATGCGTATACTCTGCAAACGGAAAAACCAGATCGTTAGTAGGCGGGCAATTCCCGGAGTTGTTATAAACGCTACTACCTTCATAACAACGCCAACCATAATTTAAACCTGCTGTGTTAATCGTATTATTAATTTCTTCAATTGCATTTTGACCGACATCGGCAATCCAAATATTTCCGGAGGTGCTGTCAAACGAAAACTTCCAAGGATTTCTTAGTCCGTAAGCCCAAATTTCATCTAAAGCATTCGTATCGTTTAGATACGGATTATCTGAAGGAATGTATGGAGCAGCAATGTCTATATCTAAACGCAATAACTTTCCTAAAAGAGAATTTAAATTTTGTGCATTATCGTTCGGGTCGCCACCGCTTCCGCCATCACCGGTTGCAACGTAAAGCATTCCGTCTGCTCCAAAAGCAATACAACCACCATTGTGATTGCTGAAGGGTTGCGAAATAGTTAATAAAACCGTTTCAGAAGTCGCATCGGCTATATTTACATTATTACTCAATTCAAATTCAGATAAAACAGAATCTCCGTTGTTGTCTGAATAATACACGAAAAATCTTCCATTGTTTGTGTAGTCGGGATGAAATGCCAAGCCTAATAAACCGCGTTCACCGGTGCTGGAAACTTGTGATGAAATATCTAAAAATGGAGTAGTGATTGTATTATTGTTTTCGATGATTTTTATGACTCCGCCTTGTTCAACGATAAATAATCGATCGTCACCAGCGTTCTGGATGTTTAACGGAGCTGTAAAACCGGTTGCAATTTGTTGGATATCGATTTGTTGAGAAAAACTGATATAAAAAGAAAGTAAAAACAGAAGTAAGGATAACTTTTTCATAATTAAGAGATTGATGCTCTTAAAGATATGAAAAAACTATTTGTTTAATTCTTTTGCGATAATATCGGTAGCTTCATCTAACATATTGTAGACATTCTCAAAGCCGTGATAGCCACCTTGGTAAGGATCTGGCACCGCTGCCTCGTCTCCGGGAAAGATCTTATCTAAGATAAGAGAAACTTTTTTTCTATCTTCATCATTTCGCGCTAACTCTAATATATTTCTATAATTAGAATTATCCATAGCATAAATAAAGTCGAAGGTATCAAAATCTTCAACTTTTAATTGTCGTCCTAATTGATCGGTAATATCTATGCCGTATTTATGTGCTACAGAAACCGATCTTGGGTCGGGCGCATCGCCAATATGATAATTAGAGGTTCCTGCAGAATCTACAAAAACCTCTTCTGGATTAACTTTAGATTTAAGAAGACCTTCTGCCAATGGTGATCGGCAAATATTACCTAAGCAAACCATTAACACTTTTGTCTTCATAATTATAGGGTAAGTTTTTTATTAAGATCTTCTACAAACTTTTTAAACTGCTTATCGGTGGTCGATAAGTTATTTACCGTTTTACAAGCGTGTAAAACCGTTGCGTGATCGCGTTTGCCGATTTGTGTACCAATACTCGCTAAAGAAGCTTTGGTTAACTTTTTAGCAAAGAACATAGCTAATTGTCTTGCTTGAACAATATGACGTTTTCTGGTCTTCGATTGTAAAGTTTCAACATCCATTTGGAAGTAATCACTTACTACTTTTTGAATGTATTCTATAGAAACTTCTTTCTTGGTATTCTTAACGTAATTTTCAACGATCTTTTTTGCTAGATCTAACGTAATATCTTTTTTGTTGAAAGAAGAATGTGCGATTAACGAAATAATGGCACCTTCTAATTCACGAATATTTGTTTTAATGTTATTTGCTAAATATTCAATGATCTCTTCCGGCATTTCGACACCGTCTCTATACAATTTGTTTTTGATAATAGAAATACGTGTTTCAAAATCTGGATGTTGTAATTCTGCAGAAAGCCCCCATTTAAAACGAGATAGTAAACGCTGCTCGATATCTTGCATATCTACCGGCGCTTTATCACTAGTTAAAATTACTTGCTTTCCGTTTTGATGTAAGTGATTGAAAATATGGAAGAATACATCTTGCGTTCCTGCCTTACCTGATAATAACTGAATATCATCAACGATCAATACATCTATAATTTGATAGAAATGAATAAAATCGTTTCTATTATTCTTCTTAACCGATTCAATATATTGTTGCGTAAATTTTTCAGCAGAAATATAAAGAACTGTTTTCTCAGGATATTTATCTTTAATTTCTACACCAATTGCGTGAGCAAGGTGAGTTTTACCTAAACCAACACCACCAAAAACCAATAACGGGTTAAAAGATGTACCGCCGGGACGGTTAGAAACTGCTAAACCTGCAGATCTTGCCAGTCGGTTAGAGTCGCCTTCTAAGAAATTATCGAAACTATAATTAGGGTTAAGTTGAGAGTCGATCTTTACATTTCGAATACCAGGAATAATGAACGGATTTTTTAACTCCGGACTTTTATTTTTTAACGGAACATCTACTTCTTGCGAAGAGACATTGCTGCGTTGCGAACTTGGTATTTTTTCGGTAAAAGGTTGCTTGTTACCATAGGTGTTTTCCATCTTGATAACATACACTAATTTTGCCTTTTCTCCTAATTCTTTAGTTAAAGATACCTTTAACAATTTAACGTAGTGTTCTTCTAACCATTCATAGAAAAATTTAGAAGGGACTTGTATACTTAAAGCGTTATCGGTGAGTTTAACTGCTTTGATGGGTTGAAACCAGGTCTTGTAGGCTTGGGGAGTAATATTGTCCTGAATAAAAGACAGGCAATTTTCCCAAACTGATTCAGCAGTTTTACTCATAGTTTTTTGTTAAATTTTGTATTAGATGTTGTATTCAAATGGAAATGAATAGCTTAAAATAAATAAGCGGTTTTTTCATTTCAGAGGAACAAATATGTGAACAAAAAAAGTAAAAAAAAAACTCAATAGGTATTGAATTTATTCTTTTTTTTTCTCATACTTAAATTCTCTATAAACATACAAAATCTAATTCATAAAACTTCAGTTAATTTCATGAAATCTTATCAAACACGAATAAGAGTACGTTACGCAGAAACCGATCAAATGGGCGTGGTGCATCACGGTAATTACGCTCAGTATCTGGAAATTGCAAGAATAGAATGGTTAGAACAGTTTGGTGTTTCTTATAAATCGATGGAAGAAGATGGCGTGATGTTACCGGTTTACGAAATGAATTTTAAATACAAAAGACCGGCTCATTTTGATGAACAATTAACCGTAGAAACGAAGCTGGAAGAGAAGCCCGATGTTCGTATAAAATTTACGTATAAAATTTATCGAGGAGCTGAATTATTAACAATTGCGAAAACAACTTTGGTTTTTATGGATGCCGAAACTAAAAAGCCAATTTCTTGCCCAAATCATATTTTAAAAGCTATTGGATTTTAAGTTTTCAGAAGTTGAAGTTGAAACTGAAAATGAAACTGAAGTTGAAATCAAATTCGAACATTTTACATTCGTCATGCTGAACTTGATTCAGCATCTCATCATTAGAATTTTTAGAGGAAAAAAATTAGACTGAAAAATTTTCATTCAGCAAAAAAACCTTTCTAACCTCTAACGACTAATTCATTCTACCTCTTCAATTTTAACGCCGTAGATGCCTTCAAACTTATCGAAGATATTTTCGGCTTCGTTTTCACGTACCGAAATAAAAATCTGGCAATCGAGTTCTAGAATTTGATTGGTGACATTGAGATTCTTCTCTTTGATCACGCGCATCACTTTATTCATATCAGGATATTCGCAAGTCACTTTATATTCTGTATTGATCGTCTTGGTTTTAATATCAGAAGCTTCTAAAGCCAATTGCGCGGTGGTTTTGTATGCATTGATCAAACCACCAACTCCTAATTTTACTCCGCCAAAATAGCGAACTACAACAACTAAAATATTAGTGACTTCAAAGGATTGTAGCTGACCGTAAATGGGCATTCCTGCCGAGTTCGAAGGTTCGCCATCATCATTAGCACGGTAATGATCGTAGCGTTTACCAAGTTGCCAAGCATAACACCAATGCCTTGCTTTGTGGTGCTTGCTCTTCATTTCTTCTAAAGCTAAATTGATTTCATCTTCATTTTTTACCGGAAAAGCATAACCAAAAAACTTACTTCCTTTATCTTTAAATAAAACTTCTTCGCCGGGTTTAAAAATGGTTTTATAGAGATCTTCTGCTTCCAAAATTATCGAGTTGTGAATGCGACTAAAATAATACTTACCACGGCCAATGCAATACCGATCCAGTTTTTTCTGAGTAATTTCTCTCGGAAAAGAAAAATACCTAATAAAGTAGAAAGTAAAACGATCGCCACATTATTTAGAATAAAAACCGTAGTGCTCGGCATTCCGCTGCGGAGCGCTTGTATAAAAAAGTAAATCGAATAATAATTAGGGATGCCCAATGCAATACCGCCTATAATTTCTTTGTAAGTAAATTTGATCTTCTTTTTGGTAAACTGAATAATCCCGGCAACCGTACCGATGGACGCCGCACAAATAAATATGGAAGTAGAAAATAGTGCTACATCTTCTTTAGCTACAAAATTTTGTTCTAAAAATTTGATGAGCGTTTCTATGATTCCGCTGCCCAAAAAGACGAGTAACGGAAAAATAAGTGAGTTTTTTTCTAGCTTGATTCCGCTTTTTGTTTTTACTGAAGAAAGGTAAACGGCGATGAGTGCTAGAATAATTCCGAAGATCTTTAGAAAACCGGTAGGTTCATCGTAGTAAAAAATGACAAATAATATAGGAAGCGCAACACTCATTTTGCTAGCAACAGAAACTGCTGAAAGTCCGCTTTTTTGCGTGGTAATTGCCATTAAATTAAAAACGGCAATAAAAAGCACTCCTAATAGTATAGCACCAAAAATCCAATCCTGCCCAAGCGTATCGTCTACAGAAAATGTGCGTTCTAAACCAAAATATCCCGCTACGCAAGCCGTAAAATAATTCACCACAATGGCGTAGAGTGAATTAATACGGAAGCGATCAAGCAATTTGAAAACGACATAAATTGCTGAAGAAGATAATATGCTTAACAGGAGAAAAATCAAAAGAGTGCTGATTTAAGGCTGAATAAATTCACGATATCTTCTTGGCTCGGGTCGATGTTCCACGTGTGTATTCCTAAGCTTTTAGCCGCTTCGGTATTTTCTTGAGTGTCGTCGATAAACAAAACTTCATTCGGTTGAAGTTGGTGTTTTTCTAACACAAACTCATAAATATCGGCATTAGGTTTTCTAAAATTGATTTCGTGAGAAAGATAGAATGCATCGAAGCAAGCTTTAAATTCAGCAAAATCTACAATATTTTCTTTTACCCACGAAATATGTAAATCGTTAGTGTTGCTTAATAAAAAGAGCTGATACTTATTTTCTTCTTTTAATTGCAGAAGAAACTCCAATCGGTGTTTTGGTAAATCGAGTAAGATCGAATTCCACGCCTTTACTAAAGCTTCAGAATCACTTTTAGGAATTGCATTGATGTAAAACGCCACAAATTCTTCCGAAGAAATTTTTCCCATTTCGTAAAGTTGGTTTTGTTCGATCATTTCCGAAGAAAAATCGGTCAATCCCAATTGATTTAATTCTCGAAAAGTGGCAGCTTTATCTAAGTTGAGAAACACATCGCCAAAGTCGAATAAAAGCGTTTTGATCATTTTAATTTTTTATAAATTTCTAGCAAATCGGTTGCAATTTTTTGTTTTTCGATGAGTTTTCCGGTTAAGGTTGGTGCTTTAATTCCAGTTGTAAAGAAAGAATTTCCCGTGAACACGCGCGCTTCATCCCAAAGATTGGCATCGATAAATGTTTGTAAGGTTTGTTTGCCACCTTCAATAATTACCGATTGCAATTCGTGTCGATAAAGTACTTTACAAATTTCTTCCGCAAGATCTAAACTGAAATCGACTTTTTCAATATCAATATTTTCTTTTTTTAAGGCTGAAGGAGTTTCGGTATTTAAGTCTGTAATCACGATCGTTTTGATGCTATTATCAAATAAATATGAATCTTTCGGAATGCGTAAACCTCGATCTAAAACCACACGCACCGGACTTTTACCTTCCCAAAGTCTGGTATTTAGTTTTGGGTTGTCTTTTATCGCAGTTTCTGTGCCTACCAAAATACTTTGTTCTTCGCTTCGCCATTTGTGTACCAATTGTTTTGAGCTGGCATTGGTGATCCAAACCGGTTCACGATCTTCCTGAGTTTCGGGAGCCAGAAAACCATCTTTGGTTTGCGCCCATTTTAGAATAATATAAGGACGCTGGTGCTGATGGAAAGTAAAAAAACGCTTGTTAAGTTGTTGGCTTTCTTCTTCTAAAACTCCTAAAATCACATCGCAACCGGCACTCATTAATTTTTGAATGCCACGACCTTGTACTTCTGCAAACGGATCTATTGTGCCAATCACCACTCGTTTTATTTTATGAGCGATAATTAAATCGCTGCACGGCGGCGTTTTGCCAAAATGAGAGCAAGGTTCTAAACTTACGTAAATGGTCGATTTTTTTAAAAGTGATTTATCTTTTACTGAATTGATAGCGTTTACTTCAGCGTGTGCTTCGCCGGCTTTTTGGTGCCAACCTTCCCCGATAATTTGATCGTCGTAAACAATTACGCTCCCCACCAAAGGATTGGGATAGGTTTTTCCCGTAGCATTTTTTGCTAATTGAATGCAGCGCTGTAAGTAGAATTCGTGTTTTTTCACTTCTTGGATTTTCTAAGTCGAAATCTTAAAATTATTGCGAACTTTGTAAGCCAAAAATAGCATGAAAAATTTACAATGAAGAACCCCATTATACGTCCAATTCAGCAAGAAGATAATCCGTTTGTTGCGCAAATGATTCGGGAAGTTTTAGTTGAATCTGGCGCGCCAAAAGTTGGTACGGCTTACGAAGATAAAACCTTAGATCAAATGTTTGAGTTTTATGCAACACCACGTTCTGAATATTTTGTATTGGTTGAAAACGATAAAATTATTGGTAGTGCCGGTATCGCTCCGTTAGCAGGAGAAAAAGAACATATTTGTGAATTGCAAAAAATGTATTTTTCTGCGGAAGCTCGTGGTCGCGGTTTAGGAAGCGAAATGATGAACGTCTGCTTAGTATTTGCCAAAGAGCAAGGTTTTACCCAATGCTATTTAGAGACGTTGCCGTATATGAAGGCGGCGCAAAAATTATATAAAAGAACCGGCTTTCGCGAGATCGATCACCGAATGGGAAGCACCGGTCATTATTCTTGCGACGTTTGGATGCTGAAAGAATTAGATTAAGAAGATGCGATGCTAAAATAAGTTCAATCTAGCGTAAATTATAAATCTAAAAATACACCTTGAAACTAAAAACATATAAAACTGAATTTTACGCGCAGCTGCTTCCGTTATTTCCGGAAATAGAGGTTGAATCATTTTTCTATTTATTAACCGAATCTTATTTAGAGAAAACTAGAATTCAGTTAGCATTAGATCCCGATTTTGAATTAAATTCGACGCAACTTCAGCAATTTAAAAAAGCTTTACAGCGTTTATTACAGCAAGAACCTATTCAATATATATTGGGTGATACCGAGTTTTTTGGATATCCGTTTCAGGTAAATCAACATACTTTGATTCCACGACCGGAAACAGAAGAACTAGTCGCTTGGATTATTGAAGATATAAAAAATAAGAATCCAGAAAATTCTCAGCAAAAACCACACAGCTCTACTATTACTATTCTTGATATTGGTGCGGGTAGTGGTTGCATTCCTATAAGTTTGGCAAAAGAACTTCCGCAAGCAAAAATCAGTTCGATAGATGTTTCTGAAGAAGCATTACAAGTTGCCAGAAAAAATTCAACCTTAAATAAAGTAGTAGTAAATTTTATACAGCAAGACATTTTAAAGGCTGAAAATTTACCAGAGAAATACGATGTGATTGTTTCTAATCCGCCTTATGTTCGTGAGTTAGAGAAAGAGCAAATGTATCAAAATGTACTTGATTTTGAACCGGAATTAGCCTTATTTGTAGAAAATGACGATCCACTTATTTTTTACCGAAAAATTGCGCAATTAGCGAAGAATGCTTTGACAGAAAATGGCAAGTTGTATTTCGAGATCAACGAATATTTACCTGAAGAAATGGTATCTTTGTTAGAAGAAATTGGTTACCAAGCTGTCGAATTAAAAAAAGATTTTTTTGGTAAATATAGAATGTGTAAAGCTTCATTCCGGGCTTGATTCGAGATCTCATTTAATGAAGAAATGAGCTAGAGAAAGATGGTTTGTGCCATTCAAATTAGAAATGTATTATTAAATTCAACAATAGAATAGGCTCTTAAGTTCCTTCCTTAAATTGGGAAGGTAGATTTTTCAACTTAAGTTGAAAAGACGGAAGGGTAAAATATTAATCAATATGAATTCAACTGAAAAACCTGCTGTAAACTTCATTAAAAGCATTGCGGTGTTTTGTGGAAGTAGCGATAGTAATGATGAATTTATTTATAGTCAGGCCTACGAACTTGGTCGATCGCTAGCCAATAAAAATATAGATTTAGTTTACGGCGGAAGCAAATTAGGCTTAATGGGCCAAGTGGCGAAAGGAGCTCTAGAAAACGACGGACTCGCATTTGGTGTGATCCCCGAGTTTTTAAAAACCAAAGAAATCGTACATCGAGAACTTACCGAGCTTATTACCACGCAAGATATGCACGAGCGTAAACTCAAGATGCACGAAATGAGCGATGGTTTTATCATGTTACCGGGCGGTTTTGGAACGTTTGAAGAATTTTTTGAGATTCTAACTTGGGCGCAATTAGGCTTGCATCAAAAACCGATCGGTGTTTTGAATACCGAGGGTTATTATAACGATCTGTTGATGATGTTTAATAATATGGCGACCAAAGGTTTACTGAAAAAAGAAAATTTAGACTTGGTTTTAGTTTCCGATTCTGTAGAGATTCTTCTCGATAAAATGCACGCTTACGAATCGAAAGTAGAAACAAAATGGCTTACCAATAAAGAGCAGACTTAAAATTTACTTATAGTAAATCACATCTAAAATCTAGAATTGCGTGTAACAACAAGTCTTAGCTAAAGAGTAACTGGAATTCAGTAAGTTTTAAACTGAAAAAAAAATCTATGAACACCGAACAACAAATACATACACTTCGCGAAGAATTACGCCAACATAATTATAATTATTACGTGTTGGATCAACCAAAAATATCAGATTACGATTTTGATATGAAGCTGAAAGAATTACAGGAGCTAGAAGAAAAATATCCTGAATTTTACGATCCCAGTTCTCCAACGCTTCGTGTAGGTGGTCAAGTCACCAAAAATTTTGCGACAGTAGTTCACGAACATCGTATGTATTCTCTTTCTAATTCCTATTCAAAAGAAGAGCTGGAAGATTGGGAAGTTCGTATTAAAAAACTTGTTGAAGGTTCGGTAGAATATACGTGCGAACTCAAGTATGATGGTGCTTCCATTAGTTTGACTTACGAAAATGGTGAATTGATAAGAGCGGTGACGCGCGGTGATGGTATTCAGGGTGACGATGTAACTCATAATGTAAAAACCATTCGCTCGGTTCCGTTAAAGTTGAAAGGTGATTTTCCGCCAAAATTTGATATTCGAGGAGAAATTGTTTTGCCTTACGAAGGTTTTGCAAAGATGAATGCTGAACGAGTTGAAAACGGAGAAGAACCTTACGCTAACCCAAGAAATACCGCTTCCGGAAGTTTAAAATTACAAGATAGCGCCGAGGTTTCTAAACGACCTTTAGACTGTTTATTATATAGTATTATCGGTGAAAATTTACCTTTTTCAACACAATTTGAAGGTTTGCAAAAAGCAAGAGACTGGGGTTTTAAAGTTCCGCAGGAAGCAGAGTTAGCAAGATCGACCGATGCAGTGATGAAATACCTAGAATATTGGGATGAGCATCGTCACGATTTACCTTATGAAACCGATGGTGTGGTGATTAAGGTGAATAATCTAAACCAGCAAGACGAGTTGGGTTATACCGCCAAATCTCCACGTTGGGCGATGGCGTATAAGTTTAAAGCTGAACAAGCTTCCACTAAATTAGAAAAAATCACTTATCAAGTCGGGAGAACAGGAGCAATTACTCCGGTTGCTAATTTGGCGCCGGTACAATTAGCAGGAACCATTGTAAAACGTGCTTCTTTGCATAATGCCGATCAAATTGAAAAGTTAGATGTTCGCAAAGGTGATGAGGTTTTTGTAGAAAAAGGCGGAGAGATTATTCCGAAGATCGTTGCGGTAGATTTTACCAAACGCGATCCCGATTCTGAGCCTACGAATTATATTGCTGAATGTCCTGAATGCGGAACTGAATTGGTAAGAAAAGAAGGAGAAGCACAGCATTATTGCCCCAATTACAATCATTGTGCGCCTCAAATTATTGGTCGAATTCAGCATTTTATTTCACGTAAAGCGATGGATATTGAAGGTTTAGGTGGTGAAACGGTCGCTTTATTGGTTCGAGAAAATCTTATTGAAAATTATGCCGATTTATATGAATTGAAAAAAGAGCAGATCTTGCCTTTAGAACGAATGGCAGAAAAATCGGCAGAGAATCTAATTAATGGTATTCAGCAATCAAAAGAAGTTCCTTTTGAACGTGTGTTGTTTGCTTTGGGAATTCGCTATGTGGGTGAAACCGTTGCTAAAAAGCTAGCTAAACATTACAAAACGATTGAAGCGATCGAGGCTGCATCGCAAGAAGATTTGGTAAGTGTCGATGAAATAGGAGAGAAGATCGCAGAAAGTGTAGTCGACTTTTTTGCGGTGGAAGAAAACCGAGCGATCGTTAATCGATTGAAATCTCACGGACTGCAATTAGCTATTTCTGAAGAAGAACTTGCCGGGCAAACCGATAAATTAAACGGAAATACTTTTGTGATCTCCGGCGTTTTTGAAAAAGTAAGTCGTTCAGACCTTAAGAAATTGATCGAAGCGAATGGCGGTAAAGTCACCGGATCGATCTCAGCAAAAACCAACTATTTGGTGGCGGGAGAAAATATGGGGCCGAGTAAATTAGCAAAAGCAGAAAAGTTAGGAACGCATATCATTTCTGAAGATGAATTTTTAGCAATGGTAGAGTGAAGAGAATTCCTTACATTTTAATTTATAGCCGAGTTGTGTTTACAATTTTAAATGTCCTCCTATCTAGCTTCCCGTTTTCACATAGTCAATCGTTGATAGTTGTAATGTAATTTTTATAATGTAGTAAAATAGTCATTCTGATTTTGTTTAAGAATCTCATCAGTTTGGATTACAAAATGTATGAGAACCTGAATCAAGTTCGGATTGTCGAAGATTTTTAATAAGGTTTAAATATTAAATACTTATCTATAATAATTTTCAGAATTTAATTGAGCTAGATTAAAAAAAGTGTCAGAGAATCCTTGTCAATTTTATATTGATGAAATAATTATTTATTCAAAATGAATAGGGTTTAACGCAACTATTCTAATAATTTGCATCTTCATACCAAGTAATCAAAATAAATAACAATGAAAAAGCAAATCTTAATTTTAATGATTCTTGGAATATTATTTTCTTGTTCCAGTGATGATAACGGTAAACAGTCTCAAACTATTGAAATGAGAATTAATCATTTTCAAAATACCGGTATAGCTGAAGGTCCAGTTTTGACTTTACTTGTTCAAGAAGGAGATGAAATTGAAACGAATACTTGGACTAAATTCTACTCCGATATTGAAGGATTTGATTACGAACCTGGCACTATCTATAATTTAACTGTTAAGGCAGAACCAATAAGTAATCCACTAGCGGATGGAAGTTCCATAAAATACACGCTTTTAGAAGTTGAGTCAACTCAAGAAGTAGATGATGAAACTCTTTTTGATATAGATTTAAAAATAAACGGAGAAAACTTTTTAACGACTGAATCTGGATTAAAATTGCTAAATCAAATAGATGTTGATTGTAATAATCTTTGCAATGAATTAGAGACAACACTACAAAGCCAAGACTTCGTGATTGGAACATTTAAAAGAATTTCTAGCGAGGAAATTCAATTAGTTGAATTATATTAAACTTTTGATAATAAGAGATATAGCTTATAGATGTTTAATTTTAATTGAAGAAAACATTTTGCAATCTGAAACCTATGCTACCAATTTAATTACTAAACTTCAATGGCTACACCGTCGGCAGAAACATTATTTGCTTCATCTAAATAAAAATCGATACGTCCCAAGTTAACACCTGCCCAACCGGTTTGGTTTACTAAGACTTTTTTGCCTTCTATATTCGTGGTAACTGTAGGTTTTGGTAAAAAAGTATGCGTATGGCCACCGATAATCAAATCGATATCTTTTGTTTTTGCAGCAAGTTTTAGATCGTCAATTTTATCGGTTTCGTAATGGTAACCCAAATGAGAAAGACAGATCACTAAATCGCATTTTTCTTGCTGTTTTAGCTTTTTGGTCATTTCTTGAGCGATTTCTACCGGGTTCAGGTATTTGGTTTCTTTGTAGTTGTTTTTACTTACGAGTCCGTCGAGTTCGATCCCTAATCCAAAAACTCCAATTTTTACTCCGTCTTTCATGAAAATCTGATGATCTTTTACTTTTCCGTCGATCAGAGTATTTGAAAAATCATAATTAGAATTAATAAAGCTAAAATCGGCGTGCGGTAATTGTGCATAAAAACCATCGATACCATTGTCGAAATCGTGATTTCCTAAAGTAGCAGCATCATACTTAAGCTTGCTCATGAGTTTAAACTCTAATTCGCCACCATAAAAGTTGAAAAAAGGAGTCCCTTGAAAAATATCACCTGCATCTAATAAAAGTGTATTTGGGTTTTCTTTACGAATCGCTTCAATAAGTGTGTAGCGTCGTGAAACTCCGCCTTGATTCGGGAATTTAGCATCATCTGCAGGGAAAGTTTCAATATGGCTGTGCACATCGTTGGTGTGCAAAATCGTAATATGTTTTACCGGACTTTTAAATGAAGAAGTAAGCAAGCCTAAACCACCGATTCCTGTGAAAACTCCGGCTGCTGTTGTTTGTTGTATAAAGGTTTTTCTTTTCATCTTACTCTTCTAATTTTATAAAACGTTCATCTCTTACCGGCGCGATGGTGTCTTTCTTTTTAAAATAATCGATAAATAGGTTTCTTAGCTTGTAATTCATCGTGATTACCGTATCATTCTTAGCGAAAAAATCCATATGATCGCCGCCGTTTTTTAGGTAATCGTTGGTGGCGATATAGTAAAACTTTCCGTTTTCTAATTTTTTGTTTTGAATGTTGGCTTTGTTAATGCTTCCGTTAGGATTTAAAATAAGTTGCATTCCGCTAATAGGATGCGCAGCTTGATTTTCAGCTAAATAATTGAATAATTCTTGCATCGCTTCCGCAGAAAGTTTAACCACGACCGCTTGATTTTCAAAAGGCATGATATTATAACCGGTTTTGGTAGTTATATTTCCTTGGTTAATGGTCGATCGTATTCCGCCATAATTCAGTAAAACTCCGTCAATACTATCTTGCATACGCGTAACGAAAAACGGTTGCAGCATTTCTAGCACGGCATCGGCCTCCATATTTCCGATCGCTGTATTGTATTTACTATCGGTTTTAGAAAGTGATTTTGGCGCGTAAGCTAACGTAGCGCTCATTTCTTCTTCAATATGTTCTGCGTAAGGCGCAATAAATTCATCTAAGTCTTTATTAGAAGAAATAGAATCGTTGATGTTGATTTCTTTCCCTTCAATTTTAGAAACTTGTAAAGCTTGTTCTTTACAGGCAATTAGACTTACGATGCAACAAATCGATAGAAAAAAGGAGAATTTTTTCATTTTCAAATAAATTTACGAGCAAAGATAAGAAGAGAAATAGTTTTCTTTGGCTGAAAATAAAAAAGCTAACCTAATCTTTACGTTCAAAAAAAGTAAGACTTCTAATGTAACTTTTTGCCGTATTGATAGTCTTATGTGTAAAATAACTTGATTGATGAAAAAAATAATTTATGCAGTTGCTGCGATCGCAACCTTAGTAGGTTGTAAATCAACGCAACAACACACAAACAGCGATTTAGTAGTTGCCAATTTAGATTTAGTGAATGTCGACGACGATAAAGTCATGGTAAGTGTAGATCCTGGAAAATTTACTACCGAAGAAACTACATTTTACATTCCGAAAACCGTACCGGGAACTTATTCTACCGATAATTACGGACAATTTATAGAAGGTGTAAAAGCGATCGATTATAAAGGAAATGAATTAAGCGTTACCAAATTAGATGATAATTCTTGGAAAATTAGCAACGCAACCGCATTAGATAAAGTTACTTATTGGGTAAACGATTCTTACGATATTGAAGGGGAAGAAGGTGTTTTCTCACCAGCCGGAACAAATATTAAAGCCGGTGAAAATTTTATGCTGAATTTACACGGATTTGTAGGTTATTTCGACGGAATGTCTGAAAAACCATACCAATTAGTGATTAAGCACCCAAAAGATCTAATCGCAGGAACTTCCTTAAAAAAAGTAGCCGTTGGTACCGATGAAGAGCAAACTTATGCTACCGATCAATTTAATGTGAATCGTTATTTTGAAGTAACCGATCATCCAATTATGTATTCTACACCAGATACAACCAGCTTTCAGTTGCAGGGGATGAAGGTGAAATTACAAGTTTATTCAACAAACAAAGCTTATTCTGTTGAAGATATTGCGCCTAAAATGAAAGAAATGATGCAAGCGCAAAAAGCATTTTTAGGTGAAATCGATAATACAGATGTTTATGCGGTACTTTTATACCTTTCAGATGTGAATGCACAAGATGCGCAAGGTTTTGGAGCTTTAGAACATCATACTTCGACCACGGTTGTGCTTCCGGAATCGATGCCGTTAGAACGTTTAAATGAAACAATGAAAGATGTAGTTTCGCACGAGTTTTTCCATATTATTACTCCGTTAAGCGTACATTCTAACGAAGTTCATTATTTTGATTATAACGACCCAGAAATGTCTCAGCATCTTTGGATGTATGAAGGCGTAACTGAATATTTCGCTAATTTATTTCAGGTGAAAGAAGGTTTGATCGATCATCAAGCTTTTTACGATCGTATGTCTGAGAAAATCACTTCTTCTAAACAATTTGACGATACGATGCCATTTACGGTTATGAGTGAAAATATTTTAGATGAAGAATACGAAAGCAGTTACTATAATGTTTACCAAAAAGGAGCATTAATCGGGATGTCTTTAGATATTCGTTTACGTGAATTAAGTAACGGCGAAATGGGTATTTTAGATCTAATGAAGAAATTAAGCAACAAATACGGAAAAGATAAACCATTTGAAGATGAAGAATTGATCCCGGCGATTGTTGAATTAACCTATCCTGAAATTCAGAACTTTTTCGATACTTATATCACAGGAACTACACCAATCCCTTACGGAGACTTTTTTGCTAAAGTAGGTGTTGAAGAAACAGAATCTGAAGTGCAAACAGGAGTTTTCTTAAAAGGACAACAACCTTACATCGACGGTAATCCACAGACAAAAGAATTGTTTTTTAGAGAAGGAATTGCTTTCAACTCATTTTTAAATGAATTAGGAGCAGAGCCAAAAGATGTGATCAAATCTGTAAACGGTACCGAATATAATATCGAAAACGTATATGGTTTAATTATGGGTTCTCGCGGTTGGAAAGAAGGCGATCAAGTAACCATGATCATCGAGCGTGATGGTGAAGAGAAAACTTTAGAAGCGACTTATAAAACGCCAACAGATAAAGAAACCAAATTACAAGAGATGGAGCTTTCTAGCGACGATCAACGCGTAAAGCTTAGAAAAGCTTGGTTAGAAAATTAGAAATTAAGTTTTAGCAAATATTTAAAAAGCTGCCTAAACTTAGGCAGCTTTTTTTGTAGTATTCATAAGTTTTAGCACAAGAAAAATCCTAAGCGAATGCGATTGTTATTCTTTAAGAAATCTTACATTTGTGCGGCTGTTATAAAAAGTAAATGTTTCAGAAATTAAAAATAAGTTCAGCAAAAAAATACATAGAAAATAGCATCTATGATCATCGTCCTAAAGCCGTTCGTCAAATCGATAAGTTAGGCGTTATTCTAGATGAAAAAGTGCTGAGTGAAATTGCTTACGATCAACTAAAAAAAGCTTTTTCTTCGTTAGGCAATAAGGTTGAAATGATCTTATTCTCAGAGAAAACAGAAGAAGGAGTATTAAGTTTTAAGCGAAGCGATCTTGGGTGGAAAGGAGTTTTTAAATCAGAAAGTGCTGCGGCAAAATTTCAGCAAGAACAATTTGATGTGTTGGTTAATTATTTTGAAACACCACAACCTGAGCTTATTTTGTTAGGAGTTTCAACTTCAGCAAAAATAAAAGTAGGCTTTTCGCAGCAAGACAAAAAACTAAACGATTTACAGATCAATGTGTCTGCAACAGAAGTAGGTTTGTTTATCAAAGAATTAAAAAAGTATTTAGCTATTATAAATCAATAAGACCAATGAAAAAGTTTGTAGGAACCGGAGTGGCATTAATTACCCCATTTAAAGAAGATCGCTCTGTAGATGTTGAAGCTTTAAAAGAACTTGTACGTTTTCAAAAACAAAATGGGATTAATTATATTGTAGTTTTAGGAACTACGGGAGAATATGCTACGCTAAATAAAAATGAAAGAGAATTAGTAAAACAAACTATTGTTGAAGAAAATAATGCTGAATTGCCTTTAGTTTTAGGTATTGGCGGTAACAACACACAAGCAGTTTGTGAGCAAATTAAAACTGAAAACTTAGAAGGTTTTGATGCAATCCTTTCAGTTTCACCATATTATGTAAAGCCGACGCAAGAAGGTATTTATCAACACTTTAAAAAAGTGTCACAAGCGGCAACTTTACCCGTCATTTTGTATAACGTACCGGGAAGAACCAGTTCTAATATGTCTCCGGCAACCGTAGCAAGATTAGCAAACGATTTTGAAAACATTATCGGGATCAAAGAAGCAGCAGGAAATATGGTACAAGCTATGGAAATGATTAGCCAAACGCCCAAAGACTTTTTAGTGATCTCTGGTGACGATATGCTAACTTTACCAATGGTGTTGGCCGGTGGAGCTGGAGTAATTTCTGTGATTGCAGAAGGTTTTCCGAAGCAATTTGCAGAAATGGTTCAGTTAGGCTTGAGTAGAGAAGTAGATGAAGCTTATAAAATTCATTACCAAATTGCTCCGGCGATCGATCTAATTTTTGAAGAAGGGAATCCTGCAGGCATTAAAGCTGTATTTAAAAAATTAGGTTTAGCAGAAGATTATGTGCGTTTGCCATTAGTAGAAGCGAGTGAAAATTTGACTGCAAAAATTTCAAAATTTGTAGAAGAAAATAACTAAGGTTTTATAAAATATCTTCGCTAAATCACGGTTTAAATTAAAGAAATAGAAATTTTTATAATCCATATTAATAAAGTACTTTTGCAAGATGTTTTTAAAAATGCGTAATTTAACTTTTATTCTTTTAAGTGTACTAACTTTAGGTGCTTGTAGTGAGTACCAAAAAGTTTTAAAAGAAGACGATATCAAGGCTAAATATGCCATGGCAGATAGTCTTTATACTCAAGGTATTAAAGAGAATAAAAAGAGCAAACTTAAAAAATCACTTCGATTATTAGATCAAATCGTTCCGCAATACCGTGGGAAACCACAAGGAGAACGTTTAGCTTATATTTACTCTAATACTTATTATGAGTTAGAAAGTTATTTTGATTCTGGTTATCAATTTGAGCGCTTTACCAAAGCTTATCCAAGAAGTGAAAAGACCGAAGAAGCATTTTATAAAAGTGCAAAAAGCTATTACGAAGTTTCTCCAAGATACAGTTTAGATCAAACAGAAACCTATAAAGCTATCAATAAATTTCAAGAATATATTTCTAGATATCCAGATGGGGAGTATATTGGTGATGCTAACGAATACGTTGGCGATCTTAGAGATAAGTTAGATGAAAAGGCTTACGAGATCGCAAAGCAATATCACCATACCGAAGATTATAAAGCTGCAATTGCTGCGTTAAATAACTTTATTGAAGACAATCCCGGTTCAGATTATTTAGAAAAAGCCTATTTCTACAAATTAGATTCGGCTTATTTATTAGCGATCAATAGTTATGCAGTTTTAGTTCCTGAGCGTTTAAAAGTTGCTCAAGAATATTACGAAGATTATATGAAGTATTATCCTGAAGGAGAATTTGTTCAACAAGCAAATGCTCATTTAGAAGATATAGAAGAAAGATTACAAACAAATAACACTAATTCTAATTCATAAATTATGGATTTAAAGAAAACAGAAGCTCCTGTAAATACAACTACGATCGATAAAAACTTAGTAGATGCTCCTACCGATAACATCTATGAAGCGATTTCGATCATTTCTAAAAGAGCTACTCAGATCAATACTGAAATTAAAAAAGAGCTTTTAGAAAAGTTAGATGAATTTGCTACCTATACAGATAGCTTAGATGAGATCTTTGAAAACAAAGAACAAATTGAAGTTTCTAAGTTTTACGAAAGATTACCTAAACCACAAGCGTTAGCAGTACAAGAGTGGTTAGAAGATAAAATCTACTTTAGAAATACAAAAAGTAACTTAGACTAGTAAGATGTCTATGTTAAGCGGTAAAAAAGTTTTACTTGGCGTTACAGCAGGTATCGCTGCCTATAAAACCGCTTATATTGTAAGGCTTTTTATAAAAGCCGGAGCAGAGGTAAGAGTAGTAATGACTCCAGAAGCTAAGGAGTTTGTTACTCCTCTTACCCTTTCTACTTTATCGAAGAACGAAGTAGTCTCTTCCTTTACAAACGAAGAAGGCGAAACCTGGAACAATCACGTCGATCTTGGGTTGTGGGCAGATTTTATGCTAATCGCTCCCGCAACTGCCAACACACTTTCTAAAATGGCCAACGGCCATAGCGATAATATTCTTTTAGCAACTTACCTTTCTGCTAAATGTCCGGTTTATTTTGCACCTGCGATGGATTTAGATATGTATAAACATCCGTCAACCAAAGCGAGCCTCCAGAAATTAGAAGAATTTCAGAATAAAATGATTCCTGTAGGTTCAGGTGAATTGGCAAGCGGTTTAAGCGGCGAAGGTCGAATGGCAGAACCGGAAGAGATCGTTCAATTTATCACCAAAGACCTGCAAGCACAACTTCCGCTTTACCAAAAAAAAATATTAATTACTGCCGGTCCAACATACGAAGCGATCGATCCTGTACGTTTTATAGGAAACCATTCTAGCGGAAAAATGGGTTATGCCATTGCAGAAGAAGCCGCAAGTCTCGGTGCAGAAGTAATTTTAGTAAGCGGTCCAACAGCTTTACAGGTTACACATCAAAATATCAAGCTGGTTCGGGTTACGAGTACACAAGAAATGTACGAGCAAGTACATCAATATTACGCTGAGGTGAATGTGGCAATTGCTGCGGCAGCCGTTTCAGATTATAAACCGAAGCAA
>JYMV01027105.1_pt2 | contig 27131 bp, 30 predicted proteins | sample 338911 | NCBI WGS metagenome assembly JYMV01 (sample SAMN03354496, study PRJNA234377) | hydrothermal vent metagenome | biome: Deep sea; feature: Hydrothermal plumes at the Eastern Lau Spreading Center, Western Pacific Ocean; material: Seawater | place: Tonga | collected 2009 | depth 2000 m m
GAAATTGTCCATAACAAGCATGTTGTTCAGCGCCTTCGGAACGATGGTGCCGTTTTTGTGGAAAATATTGATGAAATCCCTGAAGGTTCACATGCAATTTTTTCTGCTCATGGAGTTTCTCCGGAAGTTCGAAAAAGAGCAGAGAATCGTAAATTACAGGTACTGGATGCGACCTGTCCTCTGGTTACAAAAGTTCATAGAGAAGCTCAGCGCTATGCCCAAAAAGAGCACACCATTATCCTTATAGGACATCATAACCATGTTGAGGTTAAAGGGACTGTTGGAGAAGCTCCCGAACATATTTTTGTAGTTGGAACAGTAGAAGAAGTATCGGATCTGAAGATTCCGGATGAGAAAAAGGTAGGTTATATCACTCAAACCACTTTATCTTTGGATGATACTGCAGAAATTATCACTGCGCTTAAAGAGCGCTTCCCGGAAATAAAGGGTCCGGCTAAAGATGATATTTGTTATGCTACACAAAATCGCCAAAATGCAGTGAAGGCTTTGAGTAAGGAAGTTGATTTGGTACTGGTAGTGGGGGCACAGAACAGCTCAAATTCGGTGCGTTTACTGGAAGTTGCGGAAACAACAGGAGTTAAGGCCCGCCGCATTGAATCTGCAGCAGAATTGGATCCGGAATGGTTGGAAGAGGTCCGGAACGTTGGTATTACTGCAGGAGCATCCGCGCCTGAGGATATCGTGCAGGGCATAGTTGCAGAAATCAGTAAGATGTCATCTTCAAGCAGTGTCCGTGATCTTGAAATAGTTCAAGAGGATGTTACGTTTGCTTTGCCGACTGTGTTAAGAAATGCTTAAATTTGGTGGCCGCTTTTCCCCGAGGTGAAATGCGATTTTTATCTTCCGGATCCATTTCACCAAAAGTCTGCTCATGCTCTGAAGGCTGAAAAATTGCGTCCCAACCAAAATTAAGTGAGCCTCTTGGTTTGACGATTACACCTTTCACTTTTCCTTCAAACAAATACATAGATTTACCATTATTGGTATATCCTAAACAACAAACGGCCTGAGCGGACTTATCTTTAAATTGAGATAAAGCACTTACCATTCCCGCCAAACCAAGGTTCTCTATAAACCACTTGACGAGTGGTCCGGGAAGTTCATTCCATGCTTTAAAATACAGTGATGTGTCTTCAACGATCACTGGAGCATGAATGTGTTCGTATGCCTGCTTCAGTTTATGTTTTACCAGTTCCTGGAGATCAGTAGTTTGGATTTCCTGTAAATCCAGCTCTAATGGAGTTAACCGGTATTCCAATAACTCAGATAACTCACTTAGTTTATTGGGATTTGAGGTTGCAAAGTGGAGATTCAAGAGAAAATCAGGCCAGAGCGGTGTAACGGACGATTCGTTTGTATTTAAACTGAGAAATGAATTCTTTGACAGATTTACTGCAAATAATGGATTCTACAAACAAGCATTTAGAGGTGCGAGGTTTGCGTTTTTAATGGTTTTTGCATTTGACAAAGCACGGGGTAGAACACTCCAAACATAAAATTCGGTGGTACGCAGCTTATTCCAGTAAAACTGAGCTTCTTCATTTTCCTCCAGCAATTCTGCCTGAGAAGTTGCTTCAGCAAGCAAGGCTTTCCATTTTTGCTGAGCTGAATCAGCCTGTTTGAGCAGATAAAAACAACACAGTACATCGCCCATCAAATCCAGCATATTGACTGCATAAAGGACATAACCGTCTTTTCCCTGTTCTTCTCCAATTTTTTTCAAACCGGCAATGCTTTCCTGCATCAATGTCCGGTAACTTTCCCATTCTGCAACCCAGCCGGCGAGTTCATCTTCTGGAGCATGATTGTCAAACCAGCTCAATTCCTGTTCAAGAACTTTGAGCAACTGTCCTTTTTTGGCAGTAAATTTTCTGCTAACAAGATCAAGAGCCTGAATTCCATTTGTGCCTTCATAAATCGAGGCGATTTTCTGGTCACGTGCATTTTGCTCAAGCGGAAAATCCTGTGTAAATCCAACACCACCCAAAACCTGAATGCCGATCCGCGCCACGTCAAATCCCTGATCAGTACCGAATGCTTTGCAGACTGGAATATGTAGGTCAAGCAAGTCTTGATATTTTTCGCGTGATTCATCCGGACCATGATGCGCCATGTCCGTGTACCATGCTGTCGTGTACATCAGGGCACGCAGTCCTTCCGTTACGGCTTTCATCTGCATCAGCATTCTGCGCACATCCGGGAACTCAATGATTGCAGCTTTTTCACCAGGATGAATTGCAGATGGTCCCTGAGTACGTTCTTTTGCATATGCCCATGCATTTTGCACAGCTGCACCTGCTCCGGCAAGTCCCTGCAAACCGACGAGTAAGCGGGCTTCATTCATCAGCTGGAACATTTGCGCCATACCGATATTTTCGGCTTTCAGCAAATAGCCGTGACAACTTGCATTATCTCCAAATGAGAGTAAGCAAGTTGGTGATCCGTTGATCCCCATTTTATGTTCAATGCTGATCACCTTCACATCATTCGGTGTTCCATCCATTCGAATTTTAGGAACTATAAAAAGGCTGATGCCTTTAGTTCCTTCAGGGGCATCTGTGGTGCGTGCCAGCAGCAGATGGATGATGTTTTCCGCCATATCATGGTCACCGTTTGTGATAAACTGTTTTGTACCTTTTATCAGGTAGTGTCCAGCTTCCTGTTTTGTTGCACTGGTGGCAGCATCGCCGACTGCACTTCCGGCCTGAGGTTCTGTCAGACACATCGATCCGGACCACTTGCCGCCGAACATTTTTTCGCAAAAGGTGATTTTTTGTTCTTCTGAACCAAAAGTGTAAATCAGGTTTGCCGAACCGGATGTGAGTGATGCGCCGATGGTAAATCCCTGGTTTGCCGCCAATTGGGTTTCTTTAGCAATCATAGAAATTACTTCCGGAAGTCCTTGTCCTCCATATTCGGGAGGCATATTCATGCTCAACCAACCACCCTCGCCAAGTTGTTTCCAGGCATTTGCAAAACCATCTGGAGTTACCACAGAGCCATTTTCTATTCTACAACCCTGGCGGTCTCCATTTTCGTTGAGGGGGCCAAGTACCTGTTCCGAAAAAGTACTGGCCTCGTTGATAATCATTGTAAACATCTCTTCGTCAAATTCAGCAAAGTCCGGAAGTTCACACAATTTTCCGGCTTTCAAAGTTTCGTTAACCACGAATTGAAGCTCTCTGCGGTCGACTTGATATTCGGTGCTGCTCATGATGTTTTTTGAGTTTAAAAGAGGATAGGATTGGTTTTGAGATTCATATTTTGATCTGCCTAATGTTCCGGTTATTGACTGACTAAAACTGACTAAAAAGGAATCAGTCTATTTTCTGAAATATAATTGAGGCATTTGTACCACCGAAACCAAAGGCATTTGACATTGCAACGCGCATTTCTTTTGACTTTCCGGTATTCGGTGTCACGTCCAAATCACATTCCGGATCCAAATTTTCGATATTGATAGTTGGCGGAATAAAATTATGGTGTAAAGCTTTAATGGAAAAGATTGCTTCAATTGCTGCTGCAGCTCCGAGAAGATGTCCGGTCATGGATTTGGTTGAACTGATAGAAAGTTGCTGGGCAACTTTTTCTCCCAAGGCCATTTTTATGGCTCTTAGTTCGTTAAGGTCACCGACTGGGGTTGATGTACCGTGAGCATTGACATAATCAATTTCCTCTGGAGCCAAACCGGAATCTTTAAGGGTCATTTTCATGGCTCGCGTGGGGCCTTCTGATGAGGGAGATGTCACATGGTGTGCGTCTGAACTGAAACCGTATCCTGTTATTTCACAGTAAATACGTGCTCCCCGTGCTTTGGCAAATTCGTAGTCTTCAAGAATTAGCATCCCTGAACCTTCGCCCATGACAAACCCGTCACGGTCTTTGTCGAAAGGCCGGCTTGCTTTCTGTGGATCATCATTTCTGGTACTTAGAGCATGCATTGACGCAAAACCTGCAATACCGAGTGGTGTCACACTTGATTCCGCACCGCCTGAAATTACAACTTTTGCATCACCACGTTCAATAGTTCGGGCTGCAGTGCCAATTGCGTGATTGGAAGATGCACAAGCTGAAACGGTGCAGGCGGTGTAACTTTTGGCTCGAAAAAGAAGTGAGACATATCCCGGTGCCAAATTACTTAAAGTCATCGGGATAAAAAACGGGCTGACACGTTTGGGGCCGTGCTCTTCAATAATTTTGGAGTATCGTTCTATACAGCCCAGTCCACCAATTCCGACGCCCATTGAAACACCTACTTCTTCTTCAAGATCTTCAGTGATCTCCAAGTTTGCGTCAAGCAAAGCTTCCTGTGTGGCACCAATTGAATACTGAATGAACAGATCCATTTTTTTGGCTTCTTTGATCGGAATGATTTCAGGCAGCTGGAAATTTTTTATTTCACCTGCAATCTGACAACGGAATAATTCAGGATCAAAATGAGTGATCCGGTCTATTCCAGATTGTCCAGTGGTGCAGGCCTCCCAGGAAGAGGAGACATCATTTCCGAGAGGGGACATGCACCCGAGTCCCGTCACTACAACGCGGTTTCCCATGCTCTTTCAGATTGATTACGTGAAATGATGACAAGCACGATTATTTGTTAACTGTGCCACGTCTTCATTTAAAGTTTTTTATCGTTACTCAGGCTTTGGATTCAGCTATGAAATCCACTGCAGACTGAACGGTGGTAATTTTTTCTGCAGCCTCATCAGGAATATCTACCTCAAACTCCTCCTCCAGAGCCATCACCAGTTCTACAGTATCCAATGAGTCTGCATCTAAATCTTCAATGAAATGTGAACTCATTTTGATTTCTGATTCATCCTTACCTAATTGCTCACTTATGATTTGGATGACCTTAGCTTGTATTTCTTCCATTATATTTTTTGATTAAAGGTTTGAAAAATTAATTAAACGAGGTTTATTTTTTGTCAGATATGAAAAAAAATCAACCCTGTTTTTGCAAGTACTAATGTTTAGTACATTCCTCCATTCACATGCAGAATAGTTCCGGTAATGTACGAAGCCTCTTTTGAGGCCAAAAAAGCAACTGCATTAGCAATATCTTCTGCATCTCCCATCCGGCCCAAAGGAATTTGCTGCAGGATTACTTCCTGCTGACTTTCATTGAGAGCTTGCGTCATTGCTGTATCTATAAATCCCGGGGCAACAGCATTGACTGTAATTCCCCGGACACCAACTTCACGGGCCAGTGACTTGGTAAAACCAACCAGAGCAGATTTAGTTGAACTATAATTGACTTGTCCCGGATTTCCAGTAAAGCCGACCACAGAAGAAATATTAATAATTTTCCCAGTACGCTGCTTTACCATTAGCCGGATCACTGCTTTGGTAACATTGAACACTCCATTGAGATTGACATCAATTACTTTTGACCACTGCTCCGATTTCATGCGCAGAAACAGATTGTCCTGCGTTATTCCTGCATTGTTGACTAAAATATGAATTCCACTCAGTTCATCGGTTATATTTTTAACCATCGCATCAATGGTTTCAATATTTGTTACATCTACCTCAAAAGTCATGCATTTACGGCCCAATGCTTCCACTTCTCCACGCACTTCCGCAACATCCGGACTCATATCCGCCAACACGATATCTGCTCCGGACCCTGCTAATCTTAAGGCAATAGTTTTACCAATACCCCTTCCAGCTCCAGTTATAAGTGCAGTCTGGCCTTCAAAATTCATGGCAGTTTCTGTAGTTTTATTGACAGTTAAACTCTTCTGTTGAGCAGATGTAATTGTTGCAGATTTTCTTTCTGACAAAGATACATCAGCGGATTTTAAAATAAATAATCAGCGTAAATACAAACAGCCAAATTGATTTGAGATGCATGTGCCAAATAACGCGGCTGTTAACTTCCTGAGGATTTAACAGCTTATTCTCTTCAGGAACAGGATCTATTCCAAGTTTATTCTGCAACATTATCCAAACAGAGACAACTTCTTGTTTCTTTTCAGAATAAGTCCACAGGCGTTGAAGATGATGATGGTATGGTGAGCGTAAAAAAAAGCGATATCGCTCAGCAGTAGGCCTGCCTTTCCGCCACACTATGAACCTGAAAAATGTACGTTGAATGATAGAGGAAAGTACTGAAAATACAAAAACTCCACCTACAATCGGTAAAAATAATTCTGCTTTTACAAAAATAAACATAGCTGAAACCATGCTGCCCAATGCAAGTGCCCCCAAGTCGCCCATGTAAATCAATGCTGGCGGAGAATTGTATTTTAGAAAAGCAACACCTGCACTAATGACCAGGGCAGAGAGAACTGCTAATTCCTTGATATCATGTGAAAGACTTGGGATCTTCAGCCTTGCCGCAAATTCTGGGTCTCCTCCTATGTAGGCCACAAGTCCGACAAACATGGCACAAGTCATCAAGGGTACAGTTGCCAGAGAGTCCATGCCGTCTGTCAAGTTAACTGCATTTGCTCCACCAACGATGATGATGGTCATGAATGGAATAAAAAGATATTTTGGCAAGTAAGGATATGCTGTTTTCAGCGGTACGAGTGGTACTACTAAATGTCCATCAATATCGACAAACAAATATAAACCGGTAACTACCAGCAGTGAAACAGCAAATTGAGCAGTCAGTCGCCATCGTCCGCTAATTCCATCTGCTTTTTCACTAAATGCTTTTCTGGTTTCATGTCCGGACTCAACGCGCCGCTTGTTGATGACTTTTGCTATATCGTCAACTGCTCCGATAATGCCAAACGAAAGCATGATCACCAACAGAGCCAGAACGTATTGATTCAGATTGCACCAGAGTAATGCTCCAAGCAAAATGCCCATAATCAAAACGCCGCCGCCCATGATGGGAGGTGCTCCCGTGTAAGGCTTTATATCAGCAGGAGTTGTGATAAAATCAGAAGTAATTCCTCGTTTCCTGAAAGCCCTGATTACACTCGGCATCACCCACACTATTAAAAAATAGGCAGTCAAAAAAGCCATACCACCGCGAAAAACGACAGACTTAAAAATCTGATATTGCCAAATTGAATGCAGAAGTGCAGCCAGCATTTCAGTCCTAAAATTTCATAAGTTCTTTTTCCTTTGCAGTGACTAACTCATCTACCATGTTAGTATGCTTATCTGTAACTTTCTGGACGTGATCCTGCGCCACTTTTTCTTCGTCCTGTGAAATGAGCTTATCCTTTTCCATTTGTTTCAAGTTGTCATTCCCTTCTCTGCGAACATTGCGTACTGCAATTTTCGAGTCCTCTCCAATTTTTTTGATCTGTTTTACGTAATCCTTTCGTCTCTCTTCAGTGAAAGGTGGAGTAACCGCACGAATGATATTTCCATCATTGGAGATACTGAAACCAAGGTTTGCGGCCTGCAAACTACGCTCAATTTCTTTGATCATAGTTTTTTCCCAGGGACTGATTGCCAACATCTGTGGTTCAGGAGTAGATATGTTTGCCACCTGATTAACAGGAGTTGGATTTCCGTAATATTCAACCTTGACTGCATCTAACATTGCAGGTGAAACACGTCCTGCATGAATACCGCTGAGATCCACTTTAAGACTCTCAATGGTAATATCCATCTTATGATCAACCATTTCTTCAACTTCCTGTGTGTTTTCCATAGTCATGAGCCTCTTTGCTTGATCAGTGTTCCAACGGTTTCTCCACAAACAGCCCTGAGGATTGCGTCAGGTTCCTGGTAGTCCAGGACCAAAATGGGGAGTTGATTATCTCTGCAAAAAGCAATGGCCGTTGCGTCCATCACTTTCAGATGTTTTTTGAGAACTTCGTCGTAATTTAACACATCGTAACGAACCGCATCAGAGTGGAGCTTGGGATCTTTGTCATAAACTCCATCAATTTTTGTTGCTTTTATGACAATTTCGGCACCCACCTCAGAAGCACGTAATACTGCAGCTGTATCTGTAGTAAAAAATGGATTTCCCGTTCCGGCGGCAAAAATCACTACTCGTTTTTTTTCCAAATGCCGGTCAGCTCTGCGTTTGATGTAAGGTTCCGCAATTGCGTTCAGCTCAATGGCTGATAAGACGCGAGTTAAAATACCTCGCTGTTCCAGCATTTCCTGCAGGCAGATACTGTTGATCACTGTAGCCAGCATTCCCATATGATCTCCGGCAACTCGGCCAACATTACCTTCAGCAGATTTGGATCCACGAAAAATGTTTCCTCCCCCAATCACAATCCCAACTTCTACACCAAGGTTGTGAATGGAGATTACACTTTCAGCCAGTGCCCTAATAGTATCATAATCAAACCCGGTACCGCGTTTCCCACCCAGAGTTTCTCCGCTCAGTTTAAGTAGAATACGTTTGTATTTAGGACTCATACAGGTAGTCTAGAACTGGAATTTAGCAAAGCTGTTGAAGTTAATTTTAACTCCAAGTTCCTTTGCAGTATTTTCAACCAATTGACTCACAGAAAGTTGCGGATCTTTGACAAAAGGTTGACTTTCAACACAAATTTCTTTGAGGAATTTTTTTAACCGTCCTTCAATCATTTTTTCAATGATATTTTCAGGTTTTCCGGATTCTCGTGCCTGGGCCGTAAAAACCTCTTTTTCTTTTTCAAGCACCTCTTTTGAAACCTGATCAGCATTTACTGCTTCTGCAGGAAATGCTGCAATGTGCATGGCAATGTCACGGGCCAATGTCTTCAGGCGTTCATCGTCACAAGGTTTGTCCGTTTCCAGTGGTACCGCAACTCCGATCTTGCCATTGCTGTGGATATATCCTCCATGAACACCATTACTTATTTCCATTTTTCTGCAGTCAAGAATCTGCATGTTCTCACCTAATTCAGCAATTTTTTCTGTCAACAAACTTTCAACACTGCCTTCACCTTCGACTAATGTCTGTTGTAAAACATTTTCCCCGCCTTGCTCAGACACTTGATTTGCAAGTTTGCTGATAAAATCCTGAAATATGTCGTTACGTGCTACAAAATCAGTTTCGCAGGCAACTTTTACCAAACCGGCACGTTTCCCATCTGTACTGACTGTAAAGCTTACCGCACCTTCACTGGTTTCCCGTGAAGATTTTTTCAGGGCTTTTGCCTGTCCTTTTTTCCGCAGATAATCTTGTGCTGCTTCCAGATCTCCGTCTGCTTCAACGAGGGCCTTCTTGCAATCCATCATTGCAACTCCGGTGATTTCCCGTAACTCTTTTACTGCTGCTGCTGTAATCGCTGCCATCTTGTTTATACTTCCAATGCTTATTAAGTTTTTATGTGGTTTCCGGACTTACAAGTTGTAAATCCGGAAAGATTATCTGGTAGGTACTGTTTATTTTTTTGTTTCCGATTTTTTAGCCTTAGTCGCTTTTGCTGCGGGAACTTTTTTCCCGGAAGCAGTTTCGGCTTTTTTTGCAGTAGCAGCAGTTTTTTTAGCTGGTGTTTTTTCCACTGCAGATTTGGCTTCGGTAACAACCTCAGCTTTTTTCTCCTTTGCTTTCGCTTCAGACTTTGCTTTCACTTCAGGCTTTGCTTTCACTTCAGGCTTTGCTTTTTCGGCAGCCACTTTTGTTTCAGCAGACTTTGGTCCCGGAGCAGCTTCGGTCTTCTCCTCTTTTATTTTGGCAGGAGTTTCTTCAGCTTTTTTCTCCTTTGCTTTTGCTTCAGGTTTTTTCTCTTCTTCAGCTTTTGCCTCAGAAACAACATCAGTTTCTTTCTCCTTTGCTTTCGCTGCAGGTTTTGCTTTTTTAGCAGCAGCTTTTTCTTCAGTAATCGATTCTATTCTAGTTTGTTTTCGAGCAGCAAGACCTTCCATGACTGCAGTAGCAATTACGTTTGCATAAAGGGCAACTGCACGTGGGGAATCGTCATTCCCAGGAATAACGAAGTCTATACCGGTAGGATCACAATTTGTATCAGCAATACCAACAACTGGTATTCCCAACTTTTGTGCCTCTTTCAATGCAAGCTGTTCTTTATGACAATCTGTAATGAAAAGCATCGATGGTACACTTTTCATATTCCGTACTCCGCCGAGTGAACGCTCTAACTTCACGCGTTTTCGCTCCATCATCAGAGCTTCTTTTTTGATCACACCCTCGTAACTGCCGTCTTCTCCAGCAACTTCTTCAAAGGTTTTCATTCGTGCGATTGACTGCTTTACAGTACCAAAGTTTGTTAACAAACCTCCCAGCCAGCGAAAATTGATGTAGGGGCACCCACACCGGTCGGCTTCTTCTTTAACGATACGTTGTATTTGGATTTTTGTGCCGACGAATAGTGGTACCCGTCCTTCTTCTGCAGAGGCTTTAACGTATTCGTAAGCTTCTTTGAGCTTGGTCAGTGTCTGACGCAGATCGATGACGTGAACACCGTTTTTTATGCCGTAGATGTACGGCGCCATGTTGGGATGCCAACGTTTTGTCTGGTGCCCGAAGTGGACTCCAGCTGCTAAAAATTGCTTCATTGAAATGACAGCCATAAAATCTCCTTATGATGGCTTGGTTAAATGTCCGCGGGATGTAATCGGACGAACTGGCTCTGAAGTGAATCATAAAGAATCGGCTCTGTTGTCCTCATCCCCTGACAGACAGATCCCTCTTCTCTTTAATAAAATTCTAAATTAAACCTATATTTATAGCTAATCATCTGGTAGTTTACAAGTTATTTTTCAAGAAAATAGTAGAAGAAGTGATGATTCCGTCTTCAGCTCATCATGTCCAGGGCATCAGTTTTTGTTTGCAGCCTTCGCCAAAAGAAATGATGAAAATGGACTCCCTCTGCTTCAGTGCTGCATGGAGTGAACAAGATTATCGGGAAATGCAGGAGCAGCCTACTTTCTCAAATTGGCTGCTGCAAGTTCCAACTGCAGCTCAAGTAGGAATGCTGTCTTTCCAGTCAGTACCTCCGGAACTGCAAATCCTCAGATTAGCAGTTCTGCCGGATTGGAGGAAACAAGGGTTGGCTCAATTTATGTTAGAGCAGTTGGAAATAGTAGCGAAATCAGCTAATCTGGAATCACTCTGGCTCGAAGTCAATTCTGCAAACAAAGCTGCAACTGCATTGTATTACAAACAAGGTTATCAAGAAACAGGCATCCGAAAAAATTATTTTATAAATCCTTTGGGAGATGCACTTTTACTAAAAAAAATCTTGAAGTATGATGACAAACAGGCCGCGCAATAAACGGAGTGTCCGATAATACTATAATCAAATAACTATAACTGATGAACCTGTAATAAGTTCTAAATCCTTGTCATTTTGAGCGAAGTGAGAAATCTTGCATATGCTACTACGCTAATATCATTGAATTTTATCCCTACGGTTGAAACGACAAATTGTGGATTTAAGACTTATAACGAAACCATCATAACTCTTATTTAAAAAGATTTCCATTGAAAGAAGAAGCAATTATTCTCACCAGTGGATTGTTTGATTCTCATAACGCAAAGACTGCATTTGGTCTGATTCGTAATTCAGAACAATATGAAATTCTTGCAGTCATCGATCAAAACTTTGCCGGACAGGATGCAGGAAAACTCGTTGACGGTCAGGTGCTAGACATCCCAATTCATGCAACCATTAATGAATTTTTAAGAGCCAGAAGTTCAAGAAACAAACTGGCTTTGGAAGAAAGCGGACGTGGTGTATACGCAATTATTGGGATTGCAACTCAAGGCGGGGTAATCCCCGAGGGACTTCGTATAGAGTTACTGGAAGCACTGTCCAGTGGTATGCATGTTGTAAACGGTCTGCACCACTATCTGAGCGATGATCCTGAATTAGTACAAAGAGCTGAGAAAAATCAGGCCAAATTGCTTGATATTCGAAAACCCAAAAGTGCAAAGGATCACGCATTTTGGACAGGAAATATCCTGAATGTCCGTGCTCCAAGAATTGCCATGTTTGGAATGGACTGTGCCTTGGGTAAGCGCACTTCCAGTCTTTGGCTCAGAGATGCCTGTCGTAAGCAGGGCATTCGCACCGAAATGATTTACACCGGGCAGACCGGGAAACTGCAAGGTGGACGCTATGGATTTATTCTTGATTCAACCCTCAATGATTTTGTCAGCGGAGAACTGGAAGAGGCAATTTTTCGTTGTGATCAGGAGGAAAATCCTGACTTGATGCTGCTTGAAGGTCAGTCTTCTTTACGCAATCCTTCCGGACCATGCGGTTCAGAATATCTTTGCAGTGCACTGGCCAAAGGTGTGATTTTACAATATGCGCCAAAGCAGAAATATTACCTGACTGATGATGATCGAAAACTTTGGCCGATGCCGCCGATTGAGGAAGAATTGGAACTGATTCGTTTATATGGTTCTCAAACTTTGGCTATAACACTGAACAGTTACGAACTCACTAAAAAAGAACTGGAGTCAGAACAGCAAAAACTGGAAGAGCGTTTGGGCTTACCGGTTGTCTGTCCTATGGAAGAAGGGATGGAGCGACTTGTTCCTGTGGTACAGGAGTTTATTGCATCAGAAGCAGAAAATTAGAATCTACAGAGTGAGCTGTTGACTCATTGAAAGAAGTCTTTCAGTATTTTAAAAGTGTTAAGCTTGATAACTGACAACTGAGCCTATTTACTATTTTTCAGTCAATCTTGGAATTAATTCTGCGAAGTTACAGGGTCGACTGCGGATATCAAGTTGAGTTGCTAGTATTTTGTCCCAACCTGTTCGACAAGCTCCGGAAGAACCCGGCAAACAAAAAATATAAGTTCCGTTGGCAACTCCAGCTGTGACTCTTGACTGGATAGTTGAGGTGGAGATTTCATCATATGATATCCGGCGGAACAATTCACCGAAGCCCTCGATTACTTTGTCAAATAAAGGGAATACTGCTTCAGGAGTGCCGTCACGTCCGGTGAGTCCGGTGCCACCGGTGCTAAGGATAATGTCTACTGCCGGATCAACAATCCAGCGGGACAGTACTGCACGAATCTGATAAATATCATCAGGCACAATGCATTTTTCCGCCAGAATGTGCCCTTCTTCTGTGAGACGTTCAGTAAGTATTTTCCCGGAAGTATCGGTTTCTTCAGTTCGAGAATCAGAAACCACCAGAATTGAGATCCGGAGAGGTAGAAAATCAAGTTGTTTCATGTGCTAAACCTGTAATCGGTTTTTAATTTCAATAATTTTGAAAGACCATAGTGGACGGTTTCATTATTGGATTGTTGTCCATTGTCAGTTTATTAGTGTTAATTGTCAATTTAACTCATGACTGGCATTGTTCGACATTTGTGATAGATTGTCTGCAGTTTTGGAAATAAATACGGAACGGTTCCTAAAACAAGTTATGAGTGAAAACCTGCAGACAGGCAACTGAATGTGCAGTTAAGGAAACAAATTTGAGATGTTTTATCCATGAAATCTGCAAAGATAGCTAGTCTTTTCCGGAAGTTGAGCGACTCAATTCCGAATCCGAAGACGGAGCTTTGCTACCGGAATCCTTTCGAGTTATTGATTTCCGTAATTCTCAGTGCGCAGGCTACAGACGTTTCTGTAAACAAAGTTACTCCGGAATTATTTTCCGCATTTCCTACGCCTGAAGAAATGTTTGAGGCTGGTTCAGAAAAAGTATTTGCGCACATTCGGAGTATTGGACTTGCACCGACAAAATCAAAAAATATTGCTGCAACTTGTGGACAACTGGTGAAGTTGCACAAAGGGGAGGTTCCGGACAAAAGAGAGGATTTAGAGGCACTTCCGGGAGTGGGACGAAAAACGGCGAATGTGATTTTAAACACTGCATTTGGGGTGCCTGTGATTGCAGTTGATACTCACATCTTTCGGCTTTCAAACCGTACCGGGCTTGCACCAGGAGAAACTGTCATAAAAGTTGAACAAAAATTGATGTCAGTAGTTCCTGCAAAATGGAAAAAAGACGCACATCACTTGTTAATTCTGCATGGACGTTATGTCTGCAGGGCACGAAAACCTGATTGTGAACATTGTGTGATTTCCCAAGAATGCGAACATCCGGATAAAATAGTAACTTAAATCTTTGATCTTAACATAACCTACACTTAATGATTTGTTAGCCATAGTATGAGCAGTTTTATCTTTATGGAAAATATTGGTGGGATCTTCTTAGTTTTCCTCAATGTTGTCACACCAGTTTTTATTCTTGTTGTTATAGGTTATTTTGTTGGCCCACGTCTAAAAATTGATGCACGTTCACTTTCAAGAACAGCCTATTTTGTGTTCATTCCGGCATTTGTATTTAATATTATCAGTGAGGCGAAAATTGATTCTGAATTGGCTTTACAGATGCTCAGCTTTATTCTTGTTGCCCAAATTGCGGTTGCTTTGCTGGGTTTTTTGGTTGGTAAAGCCCTGCGCCAGTCCAGGGAAATTACAGCCGCTTTCGTGCTGATTGCAACGTTTGGCAATGTTGGTAATTTTGGCCTGCCGTTAATTGTGTTTCGATTGGGAGAGACAGCCCGGACCTTTGCCACTGTTTATTTTGTGGCGACTGTCTTTATTTCTTTTGTAATTTGTGTTGGTGTGGCAAGTTGGGCCCGCAGCGGAGGTGTGACAGCTGCCCTGATTCCGGCTCTTGTTTTCAATATTACTGATGTAGAAGTACCAATTTTTCTGTCACGTTTGAGTGGACTCTTGGGGCAGGCAATGATCCCTGTGATGCTGATTACACTTGGGGTTCAAATGGGAGAGATTCCAAAAATAAAGATTAACTTCAACGTTTTTGCTGCAAGTACAGTACGTTTGATAGGAGGTCCTGTTTTGGCGCTGCTCATTGTACCCTATTTTGGGCTGGAAGGTCTGGAACGCAGTACCGGCATTCTTCAGGCAGCAATGCCCGCAGCTGTACTGGCTTCAATCATTGCATTGGAATACAAACTGCTTCCTGAATTTGTTACAACGACGGTACTCTTTTCAACGCTTTACAGCATTCTAACTTTGACAGTTATTCTGACTTTTATCTGATTCAGAGTGTTATGAATAATTTGTGGTGTGCTGAACAACAAGTAACAGCTGACCTTTTTTCAGAGTTACTGATACAGGATTGCTGATTACAAGATTTGAGACTCCGGAAGGTGTTTTTCCTGGAAGCAAATCATGACCGTCCAGAGAAAATTCTAATCCGTGTGTGACGACACCTTGAGCACCGCCGAAAAGCGGCAGCAGAGAAAGAATTGTTCCTGGCGGAAGATTCTCTTTCCAGTTGTCAAGAATAAACTCCATGCGTTCCAGCGGAGTCCACAAAATGAGGCGTACATTTGGGGTGTATTTAAATAGAATTTCCAGACTTGAAAGGAACTGATCATTACGACTACCTTCTGCTCCAAGAATGTGTATTTCTGTGCATTCGCGTTTCAAGCAATGTCGAACTGCTTTGTCGGCATCGTTGGTGTCTTGTTCTTTAACATGAAATAGCTTAGAGTTTGGCAATTTCTTCCGGACTTCCGGCTTAATTGAATCAAAATCACCAACCACTGCATCCGGGATCAGATTATAGCAGTACAGCTGATTTGCACCCCCATCGGCTGCTACCCGATAATCTGCTTCTTGCCATAACTGGTGCAACAGCTTTTCCGGAGGCGGATTACCATTGCAGATAATCAAGGCTATTTTTTGGGGCAGGCCCTCTTTTTGTTTATTAATTTCACTCATTGAGAAAATTTATGAAAGAACTCTTAAAAACTTTTCCTGTTGTCACAAAAATTCCAGTAATTTGGGGAGATATGGATTCATTTCAGCACGTAAATAATGTGATCTATTTTCGTTATTTTGAGAGTGCCCGAATCCAGTATTTTGAGACTTTAGGCTGGCTGAAAATAATTGAAAAAATGGGCATTGGTCCAATATTAGGCTCCACTTCCTGCCGCTATCGGATTCCCCTCACTTATCCGGACACTGTATTTGCGGGTGCAAAAATAACAGAATTGCACGAAAAACGTTTCACAATGGAGTATCTGCTCGTCAGTGAGAAGCATGCGGATCCGGTTGCAGAAGGTACTGGAATTGTGGTGTGCTACAACTATCAAAAAAATCAGACAACCCCTATTCCGGAAGTCATTCAACAATCTATTGAAAAACTTGAAGACCGCATTTTTTAGATTAATTAAAAATCGGTGCGGGAGGAATCTTTGGCTGAAGGAGGGAGATAATAAATCAGCTCGGTGGAATGCACTAAGCCCAACTCTTTGCGTGCAATCAATTCAATATATTCCTGACTGGTTTTCAGTGCAAAAACTTCTTCTTGCATCAAAGTTTTCTCAACCTTCATCGATTCTAGCTCTTGAATAAGCCTTTGTTCATGTGCTTCCAGTCGGCTGGTGGCTAATATTCCATAACTCCCAATCACTGAGATTATGAGCATAACCACACCAAACCCTGCAATTAAGACCAGTGAGAACAACGAGCGCCACTCTTCAGTTTCTTTTGCCATGCCAACAACAGGAGTCTCTTGTACCTTTGGTGGAGAAAACAGTCCGCTAACATACAGAATTCTGTCATGATTCTTAAGCAGTTTTGACTGTTCAACTGGCTTGTTTTGCTGTTTAAGACTATTTTTTGAAGTTGGGTATTGCATTATTGAAAATTAAAAATAATCATCTGCTGGACACAGAAGTTTCGTTGCTCAAAGTAAATCAGGTGGATGCTTGTCTGTCTTAAGTTTTGTCGTAGAGAATGGTGCATTGAGCATCCAGTTTAGCTCCTTCCTGAATTAATAGTTTTCCGGAAGGAACTTGTACCTCACCTTTAATATTTGCAGTTACATTCACCTCAAGGCGTTCATGGACCAGCAAATCACCATTGATTTTTCCTGCAACCAGTACTATATTACCTTCAATCTTTCCTTTGACTTGTCCAGTTTCCGAAACAACAATCTCCTGGTCGCAAAATACGGATCCATCTACTGTTCCACTCACAACCATTTTCTTTTGTGAGTGGATGGTACCCTCTACATATAGATCCTCACCCAGGAATCCAAGTCCTTTGTTTGCTGCAGTATTTTGGTTCGGCATGTTAATTTTTCAGCTTTGCACTCAATTTCGATAAAGACGCTGGTCCGGATTAAACCTGGAAATTGGAAACAGAGGGTTTGTACGTCGTCCGTTAATAATTATTTCATAGTGTAAATGTGGACCAGTACTGCGTCCAGTGCTTCCTACTAATCCAAGCAAGTCTCCACGTTTAATTTTCTGACCGCGTCTTACCTTTATTTTAGAAAGATGAGCAAAACGTGTTCTGTAGCGAACAGAATTTTTCTTTCCGGGAAAGAAACCTCTTCCATGTTGTAGTTCCACAAGCAGTCCAAATCCTAATTTGCGGTCTGCAATCCGGACAGTGCCATCTGCAGGAGCGTGAACTGGGGTGCCTCTTTTTGCTCTGAAATCAATGCCAGCATGATACTCACGTTTCTTGGTGAACGGATCCTTTCGCATTCCATAACGATCAGATAATGCTCTGCTTCGAACTGGAATCACGGTCGGAGTATGCCTCCAGAAACTTTGATTTCGTTCAATCAACTGGCTTAAATCCTCCAGTTGGGCAACGGTTTCGTAGTAGTTATCAGAATTATTGTAAAGAAAACTACGCAAACTTCCGGAACTTAACAAAGTTTGCGGTGAGTCGAGTGACAAGCTATCCAAAATTGTAGGACCTCCGCGCCCAGTTTTAGCTTTTACTCGTTTGGTTTTTCCGGTTTTGCTGAGTCTTATTCCAGTAGTTTTACTGATCTTTTTTGTTAGCCGGATGACCGTCGCCTGATTAACTTTGAGGAACTCCATATGTTCAGACAAATCCTGTTCTGTTTCAACGAGTTGTCCTCGTAACTGCTGAATGGTATTTGCCTGTTCTTCAAAACTTCTACGATTTGAAGCAAATTCCTGCAAAGACTGATTAAAGAGCAGAAAATCCTGATATATCTGATCCAGCCACTGCACGGTCTGTTGAGGATTTGTTTGATCCTTGAGTTTTGGTGTACATTGAGCCTCCAATGTCTGGCACATGTAATCATGCAATTCATCCAACTTATGTGTGTTGGAACGGAATAGTGCCAAATGTTTCTTAAACATTACGTCACTGTTATGTGAAGACTGCTTCAATTCTTCAACATAATTTTCAAGAAACGAAATTCTGGACTCCCGGCCGTCATAGAGATCAATCCGCTGCTGAAATGCTATCTGAGTATTTTCCTGCTTTTCAAGTAACTGGGCCTGCTTCAAGATTGTCTGGTGCTGGTCGAAAAATTTCCAACCTAAAGCTCCAGCGCCAACCAATATCAAGGTCAACAAAAAAAACATAAACTTTGCCCCAAAATGATACTGGCTTACTCCAAAGTTACTATCTTTAAGCAGAAGGATTGAAAAGTTTTTCATACACACATTTACATAGAAAATGGCCGAAAATAACTCTTAATAATAACACTATAATAACTTAACTACAACCAATTTGAGAATAGCTTTAAACAGATCTGCCGAATAACATCAGTCTGCCGCGGTTGCCGTAACAGACCAGTTATATTCAAATTCTTCCTGCACCAGCACGATCGGTACTAACATATACAATAGGTTTCAGTTAATCGGCTCTTACGGATAGAGTTTGTTTATTTTACCAAAAAACGCCCCCCAAAGACTTTCCTGCCAAAATCGTGCAAAAGTTATGCATATTTAATCTCACACAGTAGTTATGTTGTGAAAGGCTTTCAGCGACGAGACAGGTTTAGAGTTAGTGCATTGTTTCCGCCAACGTGATTTGGTGTTGCAGCTATGAGGGAGTAACATGAAGTTGTTTGATCAAGGGATTCAATTGCTTTTCCACAAATCTAAGATCTCTGTCCAGAAAGAACTGATTAACATCTTCAATTATTATTATAGCCTAAAGTCTCAAAACTTCTTTCAATACTTAAACATTCAGTAACAGCGGCTGTACTTCTTTCCAGTCAGTCAAACCCTCTTTGGTCAGGCGTTGAGCAGTTTGTTCCATTGTGTGAAAGTAAAGTTCAGGTTCTGGGCGTATCAATTTCCTTCCTGTGTCACCAGCCTGAATCCGGTCCCGTACCAGAGAATTCACCTTCAGAATTTCGTAGACAGGAATGCGGCCGGAGTAGCCCGTACCCCTGCACCTCAAGCAGTTTTTGTCCGAAGTATGAGGATTTGACTTGTTTCCGTTCTGGTGTGAACAGAGGCGGCGCACTAATCTTTGGGAAACGATTACTGTCAGTGTTTCTGCTAATAAATCCGGAGCAATCCCGAGGTTCAACAGACGCTGAATTGCAGTTACAGCATCGCTGCTGTGAAGTGTTGAGAGTACCAAATGTCCCGTAAGCGCAGCTTTGACAGCAATGTTTGCAGTCTCTTCATCTCTTATTTCTCCGATCAACAGAACATCCGGATCCTGACGCAGTGCCGCTCTGCTCCGGTTTGACTGAAACCTGGGTGATGCCTTCTATGTGATATTCAACAGGATTTTCGATTGTAAGTATATTCTTTTCTTGTGAATTCAGTGCATTGAGGATTGCATAGAGTGTAGTTGTTTTGCCGCTGCCGGTTGGCCCAACCATTAGTATCAAGCCGCTTGGAGCCTGGCTTGCCTGATAAAGCATTTCCAAGTCATTTTTGAAAAAACCGATTGCTTCCAATTTGTGTTGTACCGGTGTCTGATCCAAAAGCCGCAGCACCATTTTTTCCCCAAATTGACCCGGCAAAGTGGAAACTCTAACGTCAAAAATGCGATTACTGTTGGAGTTGTATGTGTAGTGTCCGTCTTGAGGACGGCGCCTGACAGCGATGTCCATTCCGGCCAATAATTTAATGCGTGAGAAAATAAGCGGGTGGAAACTCATCGGCATTGGAGCGGAGTCCTGGAGGTAGCCGTCAATCCTGAATCGGACTCTCAGCTGATTTTTTTCAGGTTCAAGATGAATATCTGATCCTCTTCGGGAAATAGCTTCTTCAAACAAATGATGAATTCTGTCGGTTGCAGAAATATCAGCATCTTCAATCTGCAAATGAGAAGTTTCAAGCAGTGCTTCAATTTGCTGCTGTTGTGCTAAATACCAATAAATCGGTTCGCCGAGATGAAAGGCAACCTGATTCATCTTCAACCAGTTTGACTGAACTGACAACAGGCAGGCACACTTTGATCCCAGACGCATCGGTAAAATGCCGGTGCGTTCATAAAGTTGCTTTGACAAAGGAAGGTTTTCGTAATTTTGGACTTCATCAAGTGTTGTTGAAAGCAGCGGGAGGTTATAACGGTCTGACATATTCCGGAGAAGGTGAGGTTCTTCCAGCAAATCCATCTGAATCAGACGCCTTATTTTCTCAAGCTCCGGGAGGTTCTTGAAAGCGCTGCTGGTCTGCCCCATCACTTCCGGGTCCAAATCTTCTTCCTGCACCAGTTCATCCAACAAGGCCATTGTCATGCTCCATTAAATGCCGGCAGACAAAATGTCTACGTTCCAGTATTTTTGTTTTGAATTTAGATCAGGGTACTAGCATTACCCTATTTTTGTAGCGCAGGTCAATACTTTTTAATCCCGGATGCTGTTTACCCAATACAGGATAAATGTTTTGGAAGGTGCGTAAGCGTTCGCCGAAATCACGACTTCCCATTTGGATCGTCAGCGGAACGGTACGCAAAGGCTCCGGAGAACCAGGTTGAAGCTCAGATGAATTCAGTGGCCAGTTAATTTTCAGGTTTAGCGGATCAGAAATATCAATGTGAATTGGCTGAGAAGACCAGTCAACTATTCTGAATTGACCTTCAAGTTTTATCTGTGTATTTTGCAGTTCAGCTTTTTGAGCTGCAGCCATTGTTTGAAATGTTTCCAGAAATCTTAAACCTCTTTCAAGAACCGGTGAATCTAAACTGGAACCAAGTGTTACGGACGGTACTGTCAGTCCGTTGATCAGCGGCAGGTTTTTATACGGTGAGTCCCGCAGTTCATCAAAGGTTAATAGTTTGAGCAGGCGCTGATTGTTTCCAATGAGGACGTACTTTGTTTTCGATAAGGACGCAGATGAAAAAACGTTCGTCTGTTGTGAAAGCTGAAGCAAAGCAACAGGCTGATGTTCACTTATAATCAGGTGAATTTCGTCCGGAAATTTTCTACGTATGTCGGTTTTTTGTACAATGGGATGTGTCTGAAGACGTGCTGCAACCTGATATGGATTGAGATCGATCAAACGTTGTCCTTGACGCAGGCCGCTTGCAAAAAGCACATCGGCATCTTTCAGCAACAGGTTACCTTTGATATTGACCCTTGAAAGTGGTTGTTGAAAAAACCATTGACCAACCCAAACACTGCCTCCAACCAGCCATAAAATAAAAATCAGTCCACAGAATCCAATAAATTTTTGAATCAGCCAGCGCATTTTCATACGCAAAAATGCGGGTTCATTTTCGACAAAATACGGCGGCAGCCAGGAATTGCTGTAACCAGGTTCGGTATTGGGTTTGCGGAGTTTAACGGAAAGACCCGGGATTGGATTGCTGTGATTTTTCCGGACTCTCATTGATGAAGTCCGGAGCTTTCGCACAACAGGGCGTCGATTTGATTGTCGTTTGAGATCCTGCATGGAAAACAAGGCTTTCAGTAAATGTTTGGCAGTATATGGTTTTCAGACAGGATTGAAAACGGATGTTAGCAATCCGTTTACAGTAAACTGCTGAAAGTTATCCGTATACTGAACTCTGCAGGATTTGAACCTCAGGCTCCAAATTAATGGAATGCTTGCTCGATAAAATATCTGTTGAAGAGGCTTTTCCAAGGTTAACAATAAAATTAGCATGTATTGGACTGATTTGAGCACCACCCCTGATTTTACCTTTCAATCCGGAGGCTTCTATTAAGCGGGCAGCAAAATCTCCAGGAGGATTTTTGAAGACTGAACCACAGCTGGGTTGATTGTAAGGTTGTTTTTCCATCCGGAACTGTTGACATTCAAGCAGTTTTTTTTCTACAGTTTCCGGATCAGATTCCTGGAATTCAAAAACTGCACTGGTAATAATCCGTCCATAATTTCCCATAAGATCAGAATATCGGTAGCGGAATTCCAGGTTTTGTCTGGCTGAGGTATGTAAATTCCCTTCCATGTCCATCCACTCTGCTTCCTGCAAAAAATCTGCAGTTTCTCCACCGTGTGCACCGGCATTCATGGCAACAGCGCCGCCAATCGTTCCGGGAATGCCGATCAAGAATTCCATACCTCCCCATCCCTGAGCCACACAGCGTTGAGCAAATGTCACATCGGCCAGTGCCGCTCCCGCAGTGACTCTATTTTTGCAGGCGGAGGAATTATTTTCTTCGAGAGGAACCCAACTTTTGAACTCTCCGCTTAAATGCAAAATTATTCCGGGCCAGGCAGTATCGGGAATAAACAGGTTGGAACCTTTGCCAAGGATGAACCAGGGAATGCGGTGTTTGCTTATGAAGGGTAGTAAGAGGCTCAGGTCTTCAGCATTGACAACGTCAATCAAACACTCTGCAACTCCGCCGATACGCCATGTATTGAAGCGTTTCAGGGATTCTTTTCTGCGTAATCGTGAGGTCAGGGGGGCTTTCTCCAATTCCTCCAACCATTCCGGTTTTTCTTTGTTTGACATTATTTGACCTTAAATTATTCTGAGGTCATGGACATTTTGGTGCTGTTTTGGCCTGGCCCCTGCTCATAAAGCTCTTCTAATCTGTAATACTTTCGTATTTCCGGATGGAAAACATGGAGGATAATATTTCCATAATCTAAAAGTACCCAGTTCCCTTCACGCTCACCTTCAATGCCTAAAGAAGCCTCCCCTTCCCGCTTCAAATTATGTTCTACATTTTCTGCAATCCCTCTGCAGTGCAACTGCGAACGACCTTCACAAATCAGCAGATAATCCGCCAGACTTGAACGATGCTGTGCATCAATCAAAACAATTTCTTCGGCCTTTGCATCCTCCAGCAGTTCCAGGATCCGCTTTATTAAAGCTCGGTCCGAATCATCAGCAATTGCCTTGTCCAAATTATTTTCATAATTTAATTCATAAGCCACTTTATTATCTGAATTTTTCAAAACAGTATCTTTTTCAGCAACCAAGTTTCTTTTATATGAAAGGATTAAGTGGTAAAAAGTTAGCTTCATGTGAATGACAAGCTGTTACTACTTTTCCCAAAAGTTTAAATATTTATTTAATAAAAATTTCAATGCAGAAAAAATCAGGGACGTTACTTATATTCTCAAAGCCCAAATTTCAAACCTTAAACCTCAAAACAGCGTCCCTGCCATGTTTCTTTTGCAGCCAGAAAATCATCAATAAATTGAGTGGTTTTCATTTTTTCGCGGGTCCATTGCGGTGCGACTAACTCATCCCAGCGCGAAGCAACTGCAGCCAAGCGGTGAACAGCAATTTTTGGAGAAAGATTTTCAAGAAACAATGCAACTTTACGACTATATTCTTCCAGATCAACCGGTTTAAAATGGGATTCGCGATACAACTTTTCCAGCGGGGTATTGCGGAGAACATGCAGGTTGTGTAATTTTACTCCGTCAACTTTTTGTTCAGACAGAATTTCTGCAGTTTTGCGAATTTGTGCATCAGTTTCGTCCGGAAGCCCAAACATCAAATGAACACACAAATTAATGTCCGGAAGTGTTTTTAATTTACGGATTGCCTTTAAAGAGGAAGCGCTGTCATGTCCACGTGAAAGAAACCGCAGCTGGGCATCGTCAAAAGTTTGTACACCCAGTTCAACGGACAGATAGTTCTCTCGCGCGATTTCTGAAAATTTCTGCAAAACTCTTTTGGGAAGGCAATCAGGACGGGTTCCCACTACAATTCCGACCACATCCTTTTCCTTCAAAGCCTCCTTGTAAAAGTATTCCAATTCCCTGAAACGTCCAAATGTGTTGGTGTAAGCTTGAAAATAGATCAAAAATTTTTCGGCTCGATAACGCTTCCGGATAGCTTCTCGGTTAATTTGGATTTGTTCGCGGACAGGTTTTTCTCGTTGCTGGTGATAGGCGGCGGATCCCCATTCATCGCAAAAGATGCAGACTGCCGCCCCATTGTGACCTTCTCTGTTTGGACATGATTCTGCGACAGAAATACTCACCTTAAATACTTTTTCGCCAAATCGCTCCAGATAGTGCTGACTAAGCGGACGGTAGCGCTTACCGTGTTCAAACACTCGGAATTGCTGCATGTAATATTTGGCTTTCAAGAAATCTACGGTAACAAACTTGCGTCGATTACCCAGTCTGTGAGCAACTGATGAGCGCGGTTAGTTTCTATTTCTCTTCCATTCAACAAAACCCGTACAGCATGAGTATTTCCCAGTGTCAGCAGATACTGTTTTTTTGCTTCCCACTGCTGAATTTTGTCAGCTTCCAGGCGAACATCTTTAGTTTCTTTTTTATCTACTGCAATACTAATCCAAGTGTCTTCAGAGGCTTCCACCTCAAGAACAAGTGGCTCCACAGTGTTTTGAACCGCTACCGGTCGAATTATTTGTGTATTCTCAGTTTGTTTTTTTTCTACAAGAGTAATCTCCGTTGATACTTCAGGTATTTCAGGAGATGGCTCTGCAGGACTGACAGATTCCTGAATGGCTGGAGTACTTTTCTGTACCGGTTCGATTATAGGTTCAACTTCAACTACCAGGGGTTCTGTTATTGTTTCATTGTCTCCGTTGAAAGAAAAAGGCGTCTGCAAAAAGTAGAAGGAATAGACAAAGAATCCTCCAACAATAAGGACCAAAACTGTCAAAATTATTCCAATTGGCTTTGATTCCCTGTTTTCATAAACCGGCCTAAGCGATTTTAGGTTCAACTGTTCATTTTCATCATCGGATTTCAAGAGCCGGTCTGTTTTGTCAATAATGCCTGTATTTTCCAACCCCAAAAACAGGCAGTATGAGCGGACCAAACCACGTAAAAATACTGGAGGTAGTACATTGCCCTTACACCCGTCTTCGATAGACTGTAGAGTGTTGAGGGGAATATGTAAATGTCCGGAAACGCTTTCTAGTGAAAGATTTTTTGTAATTCGTGCTTCACGAATTTGTTGTCCCAGTAACTGAAGAGACTCTTCTTCCTCTGGAATTATTTCTTCCTCCGGAACAACTTCTTCCTCTGAAATTATTTCGTCTTCCAGGGGAATGAACTTTTCTTTCTTTGGACCTGTCTTTACGACTTTTTTTCTAGGCATTCGTTATCTCAAAGTAAACTGTATCCAAAACGGGATAAAAACGCATCGAAGGTCATGGATTTTCTGTAATTGTGCTGATAGAGCAAGTGCATTGCGGTGCTGACAATTTCTTCAGGGTATTTACGAATGGAAAAGCCGGATGCATCCTCCGCAAGACTTTTAGTTATTATATCATGATATGGAAGAGGATTTGAATTAGAATTTGTCCGCAAATAGGTTTCCACTTCAACACAAATTTGATCATACTGCATGTCAGAAATAATTGACTCACCCAATTGATAGTAAAGGAAAGAATGAACCAGATACTGACGGACTTTTTGTTGACTAAACTCAATCATGTAATATTGATTGTAAATGAAAAGAGCGCAGTCTGCATTTTAAACTTGATAGCATGGGGTAGTTGCAAATCATTTTCTCTTGTTTCAAATTAGAAGATTTTTATTATTTAGCAAGATTTTTCGGGTAATTTCTAACTCAAAACCATTTTAATCTTTAATCTCAACAATAATTATTAAAGTGTTTTTGGGGCAGAATCTCTATGATCTCAGGAAAGAACTTGCATTTCTCATGTTTATTTGGCAGAATCATGTGTTCCAGTAAATGTATTTTACAGAAAAAATTCTGTTAATACATGCATTTTCCAGACTCAAATCATTACCCTAGCAGGAGCAATATATGGCAAGTGACCAGGTAATCCACCTTGAGGATTCCAATTTTGAAGAAGAAACTAAATCGGGCTATGCGCTCATTGATTTTTGGGCAGCATGGTGTGGTCCGTGTGTGTCATTAGCACCATTGATCAAACTCAAAGTATGCAAGCTAGATGTCGATAAAAATATGGAGTCAGCAGCACGTTTTGGAGTACGCGGAATCCCTTACATCGTCCTGCTCAAAGATGGAAAAGAAATAGACAGTGTTACTGGTAATGATCCTTCCCGCGTTCGTGCACTGGCAGAACAGGCAAACGCTTCTTAAAAACCTCCCGTGCCTTCTGCACAAAACTGGTTGCTTCTGCTGACCTACGAAGGAACCTGCTACCACGGATGGCAGGTTCAGCCGAACTCGCCCACCATTGAAGAAACACTTGAACAGGCTGTCAAGCGCTTGACAGGAGAGACTGTGAAAGTTCATGGTGCAGGGCGGACCGACTCCGGAGTTCATGCCCTCAACTTCACAGCAAATTTTACTGCAAAAGCAGAAAACTTCAAAACGGCAGAAAAGTGGCGTGTTTCGCTGAATGCAGTTTTACCGCCTGATATTGTTGTCAAATACGCACAAACTGTTGCAGCAGATTTTCACGCCAGACACAGTGCAGTCGGTAAACGCTACCGCTACCTGATTTCCAATCTACCCTACAAGCCACCATTTTCCCTGAATCAGAGCTGGTGGGTAAGTCAGGATTTGGATATTGATCTGATGCGCGAGGCCGCAGATTTATTAGTCGGCAAACATGATTTTTCCGCATTTCGCGCAGCAAGTTGTTCGTCACCAAGTTCGGTTAAAGATCTCAGGGTAATAGAGATTTTCGAAGTTCGTTCCCGTCACTCTACTCTACAAATTGAAATGGAAGCCAATTCGTTTTTGCAGCATATGGTACGCATAATTGCCGGAACTCTGGTTGAAGTAGGACGGGGGTATAAAAGCGTCAAAGATGTTGCCAAAGCATTGGAGGGCGGTTTGCGAAAGCAGGCCGGAATTACCGCGCCGCCTCAAGGGCTCTATTCATTGAGCGTGATTTATCCTGAAGGCATGATTGAGTGGCCACTGGAAGTGCTCGATAACTAGCAGGAATATTTATGGAATTCAAGCTTCAATCAGAGTTCAAACCATCCGGAGATCAGCCTCAGGCCATTGAGGCTTTGGTAAATGGTGTAGAAGATAAACATAAGCACCAGGTTTTGCTGGGTATTACCGGTTCCGGAAAAACATTCGCGATGGCCAATGTTGTTCAGACACTGCAGCGCCCAAC
>JYMV01034364.1_pt1 | contig 27107 bp, 26 predicted proteins | sample 338911 | NCBI WGS metagenome assembly JYMV01 (sample SAMN03354496, study PRJNA234377) | hydrothermal vent metagenome | biome: Deep sea; feature: Hydrothermal plumes at the Eastern Lau Spreading Center, Western Pacific Ocean; material: Seawater | place: Tonga | collected 2009 | depth 2000 m m
GGGGATGGTGTGATCGAATTTCACTATCTGGACATTGCTGATGTTGATGCGGATAAAAATTATGCTACTGTGGGCATAGAAGACCACACCAAGAATGAAGGTATTCAGTATGTGTTTAACAATGGTTACGCTCCCGGTGCAGCAGAACTCTCCAATGAACGAGCCATTCGTTTCACGACAGTAGCACCGGCTAATTACGTGGCGCCTTTGGGAACGGAAGATGAAAATCTGCCTACTGGATTTCAATTATTACCTGCCTATCCCAATCCATTTAATCCGGTGACAACCGTTCGTTACCAATTGCCAATTTCTTCAGATGTGAAAATGACTGTTTATGATATTCTCGGCAGGGAAGTGGTTGTTTTGCTCCATGGACAAAAGAATGCCGGTATTCATAATATACGATGGAACGGAACAAACAGATTTGGACAAAGTGTCGCATCAGGGACTTATTTTGTTGTTATGAAAGCATTGAATTTCAATCAAATTCAAAAAGTATTATTGATTAAATGAGTGTAAAACTCTACACGGCAAATTGGTGTCCATACTGTCGCAATGCTAAAAGATTACTTGACGAAAAAGGTGTGGCTTACGAAGAAATCAACATTGAGGAATTGGGCATGTCCCGCAAAGAATTAGCGAAAATAACTGGAGGTATGACCGTCCCTCAAATCGTCATCAATAATGAACCCATCGGCGGGTACGATAATCTCTGGGCCTTGGACCAGAACAGCGAGCTAGATCAAAAGCTCGCTGACTGAATTATTTCAGCAGCGTAACCTTCCGCCAGCGTTCCTGACTTTTTCCAATTATACGAACAAAGTACGTACCAGTTGAAACAGGAAGACCCTGGTAATTCCGTCCATTCCATGTAAAAACGTGTTGACCGGCAACTAATTGGCGGTTCACAAGAGTCTTGACCATTTGGCCTTTGATGTCATAAATGTAAACCTGTACACGTTGAGGATTTTGCAGATCGATCTGAATATTCGTCTGCGGATTGAAGGGATTCGGATAGGTATGGGAAATACTGAACTTATCAGGTATCTCCGGATCAGTTGACATTGCTCCATCAGTAAAAGTAAGGGTATAGTCAAAATCACTGCCGGCATCGTTCTGGCTTACCACAACAAAATAAACTGTTGATGGATCAGTCGGATCCACATTGATGGGGCTGCCGCTCCAAACGGTCAAGGCACTGTCTCCATAAGTCATGATTGCATGCAGTTCTAAATATGAATCCGGCCCATCGTCATTGGTAAGTGTTGCTAAAACAGGATCATCCGATGTGAGTCGAATGTATTGAGCGGCATTTTCCTGCAGATTTGTACTTGTAACAGTTTCGTCCGTACCGGCACTGTATGAGACCGTGCTGAACGTGGATGGAGTAGAACTATATGTATCGGCTTCCTCATAGTCAAAAGGTGCTGCTGCAGAAGAAGAGGACATGACCCGGTTGGCTACGGACATGCCATTGAGCATTTCAGCAAATGAAGATCCTAGATCATCAAATGCTTCATCCAGTGTTTGAATACTGTATGCATCATAATAGCTGTCATGGGTAATACTCTGCTCCCAAAATTCACGTATAGCTTCGTCACTCAAATGGGAGTTCACATACTCAAAAAAGATGAATGAGCCATACCAGCGGCTGCTGTTATCAAGATTAAGTGGTTGTTGCGGGTTGTTGAACCAGGATGACATGTATTGGTAGCAATCGTTTATATCATCATAAACTATTTCTTCCATCTGCACAGCAGTAGCTTCCATGACCCATGATTCTTCCCAGCCATCATACCTTGAATATTTTCCAGTTCAGTATTTCCAAAACCACTGTAATTATGTCTCAAAACCATATAACTGGTCATGGCATTCACTTCATTTACACCTGAAGAATGTTCATTATTGCCATTATTATTGGCATACAGTTCAGGTTGAACATACCCGTAAACACCTGCTCCCGCATTGCGAACATATACATCATATGCACCTGAACCGCCATTATCATTGTTTGCTGAATAGAAATCATCACTAGGCGGTTCTGTAAAGCTGTTAAAGGTCAATTCAACTGCAACGACATAGTTCAATTCTGCTGACATCTGTTCGATATAATCTGGAACAGAATTACTATTTGTATCGGCAGTACTCACAGCATTACTGCCAGTTGTTGTATAGTGAAAGCGAAATTTGCCATTATCATACGTTTCGTCAAGACCGCTGGCTTCCGTACGTTCATCAACAGACGAACGATTTACAATAGGTCCATCAAAATTAAAACCCAGGGATCTTAATTCGTTCTTCGTTTCTTCGGGAAGACTATGGCCAAATCTGGCAATAATGCGCAAATCATCACTGATATGCTTTTTTGAAGATTGATTCGAAAAAACTTGGATGATATTATGGGCAGATTGGACTGCCTGGGGATGGGGCGCAGCTGACAGGCATCCCACAATAAATATTATAGCTAATATGCGTTTCATGGCTTGACTCCTGTTTTGAGTGGTTTAGACGGTAATGGTTTTATCCATTGCATTAAATGTTCTTGTGTTGCGGGGCTTAAAGTTGGGTAGGCCCGCTGGACTTTGCGTATGATGGGTGTGGCATCTCTAGGACCTATATTACCTTTATATTTTTCAGGTAATAAATCTTGTGCAAAAATACTATAGGTCATATAGGTATAATATTCATCATCTGACAATTTTCCTTTTTCGTAGTCAGATTCAAGTTGTTGTGTGACCGTTAACCCTAGTTCTGGTGTAGCCTGTGAAGCACTGCAGGCAAAAAAAAGAATGCTAATCAATAGAAAATTAATCTTCATGATTATGTTTTCGATACTTTTTCATCCTTCGGTTGAATAAAAAGAAGCGGACGAAAAGCCCCATCAGTATTAAACCGACTACGTAAAATAAAGCATAATAGGGCAGGAGTTCAATCATCTTTATTGTGTCAGTAAATCGTAAAAATACGTTCCAGCCAAGATGATAATACCTAATGCGAGTTCTGTATTCATTTCATCAGAGCCATCACCGGATATAACTCCGCTGATGGTGAAAGCAGTCCCGGTGAGATAAAAAACGATTCGTAAGCGCGAGTCCAATTTATAACTGGAATAACCTCCTGCCTGTTTTTGCTCCATCAAGGCGACAACTGTTTCTGCGGGATAATATAGAGCAGCAATGATGGTTTTCCTGTCATCGGAAAGATAAAATTCGAAGTTTTCAATTTTTCCATTGATGCGTATTGCTAATTGAGTTGATTCCTCAGCGTTAGCATTTTCTACAGCGAGAACCGGATAGATGAGCGGTGTAGACCGTAATGTAATTGTATCTCCGACAGCCTGGTGAACGGTCATATAAAACCAGTCTTCATTGATCCAACCCGTTATATTTTCAATATTCAAAGGCAAGGACGACTGCAGGGTTAAAAATAAACCATTTTGTTTTGTATCTATATGTAAATCATTGAGTAACGATTTTTCTTGTCCATTGCTCATACCAGTGAGTAATAACAGTACAGCAATCGTTTTTTTAGTGAATATCTTTTTAATCATTTCAGAAGAAACTAAATATAAAATTGGGAACAAAGAACAAAGGAATTTGCTCAATAAAGTAAATTCCAAGAGTCAATCTCACCCCGAAACTTTAAAAAATTAAATCAGCAGGAGAAATTTTGAAAAATACACTATTACCATTGTTAATCATTATAAGCTCAATTTTTGCACAAAATTATGAAATCGATAACGTACGTGCGATAGGCCAAATACCTTCTACTTATTTCAGTGATATTTGGGGCTATACCGCTCCCGATGGTCATGAGTTTGCTTTGGCAGGTAAAAGTAACGGCACGTCAATCATAGACATCTCTACCAATCCACACAATCCAGTTGAAGTTGGTTTTATTCCAGGCGCATCTTCTACATGGAGGGATTTGAAAGTACATGGTCATTATTGTTACGTCACCAATGAAACAGGTGGCGGGCTGGATATCATTAGCCTCGAAGATCCTTTCAATCCATATAAAGTTGGCGCCTATACATCCACATTCACCTCGGCACACAATATTAATATTGCCGATGGGTATGCCTATATTTTTGGAGCTAATGTTGACGCTGGCGGTTGCAGAATTTTAGACCTTGCGGATCCGGAAAATCCAGTTGAGGTTGGTTCTTGGGAAGTTTCTTATTTTCATGATGGCTATGTAAAAAATGATACACTGTATGGCTGCGGTATTTATAATGGCTCTTTATATATAGTTGACGTCTCAGACAAAACTAATCCAACTACAATGGTTGAGCATAATTACAGCAATTATGGCTGTCATGCTGTTTGGGTATCTGATGATTCCAAATATGCTATAACTGCAGATGAAAAGAGTGGCGGCTATATCAATATTTTTGACATCCAGGATTTCAGTAATATCAATCATTTATCCACGTGGTATCCCAATGAAACAAATGCTGCTAACAAATCAGCACACAACGTGTTTTTCAAAAATAACTTGCTCTATATTTCTTACTATGTTTATGGAACACGAATCGTGGATATGTCTGATCCGTCCAATCCCGTTGAAGTAGGATATTATGATTTTTACCCGGGTCAGCAGGGATTATATAGCGGGAATTGGGGAACTTATCCTTTCACCGGTAATGGATTAATTTATTCAACGGGTAACGGCTTCTTTGTTATGAGTTATCCCTATATGGGTGAAATTGAATTCGAAGAATTAAATGATACAGAAGATGCTGTGACCCTTATACCGCTTGAAGTACAAATTGATGAAAGCGCAGATTATCCTATAGATTTTTCTACCTTACAACTATTCTGGGGCTTGAATGGAACAATTGCGGATTCTATGGATATGGTTGCGGGGACTGCAGGAGGTTATATCGGCAACATTACTCCTTCCGGTGAAAATGGTACAATGCACTATTACGTTGCCTATGAAACCACCGATGGTGAACGGGTTACAAAACCTTACGGTGCTCCATTATCAACATTTTCATTCAATATTGGCGCAGATCAGGTGCCGCCAGTTGTGCATTCAATATCGAACATCAATGATCAATTCTATCCTGCTGGTAGTTATGAAGTTTATATTGAAGCCTCAGATAATATTGGTATTGGTTCTGTTGAATTGCAATGGCGGGTTGGAAACAGCGACATACAAACAGCAGCTTGTTCAGAAATAGGAACATCTGGGATATATGAGGGCACTTTAACATATGCAGACGCTGATCCAGTAACATTCATTACATACTGGGGTCTAGTAACAGATGCATCCAGTATGTCCAATCAGACTGAATCAGACTTAAAATTTTTTGCTGTTACAGATGATTATACATTAGGTGATTTTGAAAATGCAGCTGCATTGGATCGTTGGGATCTGGGAGAATGGGGTCGCCAATTTGTGAATGCTGAATTACGTTATGCGTTGAATGACAGTCCTCAATCACTGTATGAACCCAATGCGGACAACCCTTGCTATCTCATTGAACCGTTGGACCTTACCTATTTTGACCACGCGTATTTAACCTTTATATCTGGGGAAATGATTGAGTCAGGAGATTATGGGTTGCTGCAGTTGAAACGAGGTTCATCAGGAATGTGGCAGACTATATTAACTGTAAACGGCTATAACCAGATTGAGGAAAAATTTGTTGATTTGGACAGTTTTATCAATGAAGATGAACTTTATGTTCGTTTGCTTTTCACATCTGATGGTAGTGAAGAATCCATTGGCTGGTTTGTAGATGACATTCATTTAATTCTTAACCAAGAAATGCCTGATGTCAGTGTAAATGATGAATTTGTATTACCTTCTACAGTTGAACTGTATCCAGCATATCCAAATCCGTTCAATCCCGTCACTTCCATTCGCTATAACTTACCGCAGGCAGGACTGGTTAATCTGAAAGTGTATGATTTAATGGGCAGAGAAATCCGTACACTTACGGACGGTTTTGAAAATGCTGGAATGAAATCAGTGTTGTGGGATGCCAGAGATAATCACGGCAATATGATCAGTTCCGGTGTTTATATCTACCGTTTGGAAGCTGCAGGACAAGTACAAGCAAACAAATTGATTTTACTAAAATAATTTACTCAAGACACTTTTGAGAAGTTCAAAATTTCAGGAAAGTTAAATCACATTTGAAAAGGGCAGGATCACCTGCCCTTTTTTATGCGTTCAAATTATACTTTTCGATACCTTTTGTAAGCGCGTCCAAAATAGTATCCATGATTGTTTCCGATTGGAAATTATTAACCATGGTTATAATAAGGATCGGATATTCAACCGGCTTCAAAAATGGTTCAAAAATTGAGAAAGGATTTTCTTCATCCAAAATTGTATCAATATCTTCACCGTTTTCTAAACGTTGCTTCAACTCAAAAGACATTTCCTGAATGAGCGTACGCAATTCAGCGCGGTTCATCGATGCAAGATCAGTATGTTTTAATTGTACAGACAATTTATGGGATCAAAATATATCATTAAGTTAAGGATTTTGCGGTTGAATAGAGAAGAGTCTAAACGGTAATTTCCAAGCTAAATATTTCACACTCATGAAGTTTAAAATCATCATAAGCATATTATTGGTTTCAGCATTGCTTAATAGCCAGAGCAATATGACCGGCGCCTTTGGGACCGTTACTATCGATGGTAAAGTGTGGAATCAAATTGCGTTGCGTCCTGTGACACCATTTTGGAAATTTAATATTGCCTGGGATCTGGTGTTTTATTTTGATCAGGATGGCAATGTGTATGATGAGAATTGGAACTTCTCTTCTGGTGAAAAGGCAAAAAATACAATCATTGATAAGATTTACTATATCAGTTATGGACGCAAATCTGACCCCCTTTATTTCAAAATCGGCGCCTTGGATAGAGTAGACTTAGGGTATGGTATTTTGGTTAGCGGATATTCCAATGCAGTCCAGTATCCGTCAGTGCGTAATGTGGGACTGGATTTTAGTGTTAAAAATAAGTTTGGTTCAGTCCAGGGATTTGTGAATGATTTCAAACAAAATATTGGTGTTGTCGGCGGCCGGTTTCGCTTACCCAAATTGATACCCCTGCCCGTCGCAATTACGATTGTTGTGGATCGCAATCAATATCTTGGCTTGAAAGATTTTGATGGTGATGGCCGGCCGGACCTGGTAGATCATTTTCCGAGAAATGAGGATTATTGGCTTGATTCAGATGGTGATGGCTTGGCAGATAATCATGCAGCAGAATTTGATAGAGACGGTGATGGTTTTCCGGATGTGTATGATATCGATGCCATCCATTCTTTTTGGGATAATCTGGGAGAAGCTGTAGGTCAAGATTTTAGTAATGAGGTATATTATGATTCATTGCCTGATGGCAGTATTGAATTGGCGCCTGAACCCTTGGATGTCAATAAGAATTTTGTCGTCCAGGATAATATGAACATTACTGTCTATGCCCAAGCTGCTCAAATGATAGGGACTACTTTACATCCAGGAACTGGTGTAGAAAAAAATTTAGGAATGGGCCTCGTGCCTCTTGGGGTTGCCAGTCATTTTGGACCAGCTTCGTTTAGCTTTGAATACAGGATGATACCTAAGGGACAATTCGAATTCAGTTATTGGAACAGGGCTTATGACTTGGAGCGGTCGACGTTTGTTACGTCCTTCGGCGAAACGAAAGTTGTAACGAAAGAAAAGAAATTAGGCCGCTATGGAAAGCAAAAAGGATTTTATGCTCACTTGGGAATAAATATAGGATCGATACTCAAAGCCGGTGCTTCTTACCAAAATCTTCTGGGCAAAAATTGGGATGATATTGAAGCTGACTATGTAGAATCTGAAAATAAGAGCTTCCTCGCATCGCTCAACCTAACAAAAAGTATCAGCCGCTTAAAATATGCACGGTTATATTATCAGCAGCGTAATGTTCCTAATCCATTCGATTTTGAGTATACAGAGGGTACAATTATGGGTTATCAGGCAGGAATTGAAATTGCTTCTGGTATAATGCTCAATTATACTTTTCAACGTTCTTTTCGGGATCTGGACGGCGACGGTGATGTGGATAGTCCTGATGAAACTATAAATTTAACAACAATAGAAACCTCATTTTCGCTCTGATGGACGCAGCAGAAATACGCAAATCGTTTATCGACTTTTTTAAGGATAAGGGTCATCAATTTGTGCGCAGCGCACCTGTGGTACCCCATGATGATCCAACATTGTTATTCACCAATGCTGGAATGAATCAATTCAAACCCATTTTTCTGGGTGAGCAGCAGGCAAATCACCTCCGTGTTGTAAACAGCCAGAAATGTATCCGTGTCAGTGGCAAACATAATGATCTGGAAGAAGTAGGCTTCGATACTTTTCATCATACATTTTTTGAAATGCTGGGCAATTGGTCTTTTGGTGATTATTATAAAGCAGAAGCAATTGAGTGGGCCTGGGAATTGTTCACTGCAGTCTGGGGGCTCGATAAAGAGCGCCTTTGGGCTACAGTATATGAAGATGATGATGAAGCATTTGAGCTATGGCCCAAAGTCACGGATATCGATCCGGCCAGAGTTTTAAGATGCAGTAAAAAAGATAATTTTTGGGAAATGGGTGCAACAGGTCCATGCGGTCCCTGTTCCGAAATTCATTATTACATTGGCAAAGATCCAGCAGAACAATCTGCTGAAAGTGTGAATAATTCAGATGAATATTGGGAATTATGGAATCTGGTTTTCATTCAAAACAATCGGCTGGAAGACGGCTCATTAGAAGAATTACCTGAAAAACATGTCGATACCGGTGCTGGCCTCGAAAGAATAGTAACAGTGCTTCAAGGTAAAACTAGTAATTATGAATCGGATCTATTTTCAACCATTATTTCTAAAACAGAAGAATTAACTGGAAAATCGTATATAAATAATGCCGCACCATTTCAAGTGATTGCCGATCACATTCGCATGCTTTCATTTTCTATTGCTGATGGCGCTTTACCCTCCAATGATGGAAGAGGTTATGTATTACGCAGGATCCTGCGCCGTGCTGCTCGGTTTGGCAGAATGCTCGATCAGCATGAACCGTTTATCCATGGTTTGGTAAAGACGGTCTGTGCTGTGATGGGAGACGCATTTCCTGAATTGATCGAAAAGCAAAAACATATTACTAAAGTGATCAAAGCTGAAGAAATTTCATTCAATGAAACACTTGATAGAGGTATTCTTCATTTTGAAAAATTATTAAAAAACTTAAAGGGTAAAACAATCCCCGGTGATGAAGCATTCAAACTTTATGATACTTATGGTTTTCCGTTGGATCTGACGCAGCTCATGGCTCAAGAACAAGGCTTACAGGTGGATGAGCAGGGTTATCATAACGCAATGGATGCACAGCGCAAAAGAGCCAAAGAATCTGGTAAATTCAAGGCAGATATGAAGAATATTAAATGGACAACAGTCAGCGAAGGGAACGATTCAACTTTCCTTGGCTATGAACAGATAACGGCTGAAGCGAGTATCAAACGTTACAGTGTGATGGATGGAATTGTATTGCTTGTATTAGATGAAACACCGTTTTACGCAGAATCCGGAGGACAGATCGGTGATACGGGAACTATAACAGGCGCTGGTATTGATCTTATTGTCAATGATGTTCAGAAAGAAAATGATATTTTTATTCATTACTGCTCAGGCGATTTCGAAGAAACGAATATTAGTAATACAGTAATGTGTTCCGTGGATGGACCGCGCAGACAAAACATACGCAAGAATCACACCGCAACCCACTTAATGCATGCTGCACTGAAAGAAGTGCTGGGTGATCATGTGAACCAGGCTGGTTCACTTGTGCATCCGAATTATTTACGTTTTGACATAACACATCACGAAAAAATAACCGCTGATGAGCTTCGCCAAATTGAGACCATCGTAAATCGCGAAATATTGGATAACACAGATGTGATGACCTCAGTTAAAGATTATGAAGATGCCCGCAAGGAGGGGGCTGTTGCATTTTTCGGGGAAAAATATGGTGAAACAGTCAGGGTCTTGACCATTGGTGATTTTTCCAAAGAACTTTGTGGTGGAACACATGTTAATCGTACTGGAGATATTGGGTTTTTTAAAGTGACGGAAGAATCTTCTCTGGCAGCTGGAGTACGGAGAATCGTTGCAGTGACTGGCCCGAAAGCAGTTGAGTATGTTCAGCAGCAGTCTGCTGTTGTTGAAGATCTGCAATCAAAATTAACAAGTTCTGCAGAAGATTTAAGTGCACGCGTGGTTCAGCTTCTCCAGCATAAAAAGGATCTGGAAAAAGCGCTGAAACATAAGCAAAAATCATCTTCATCCTTTGATCCGCAAAAAATCATATCAAAAGCTAAAAAAGCTGGTGGCAAACAAATTGTTATTCATGAAGCGGATGCTGCAGATATGGATACGCTCAAACAATTTGGTGATCAATTGTTGAATGAATTGGATTCTGGTGTTGGTGTTTTAGGGTCTACGGCAGGCGAAAAACCGGGTATTGTCGTGGTGGTTACAAAAGATTTAAATGAAGCTGGAATCAATGCTCCTGAACTGGCAAAATCCATCGGTGCCATCATGGGCGGCGGTGGTGGCGGTAGGCCTCATTTAGCAACTGCAGGGGGAAAAGATAAGTCCAAGTTGAAAGATGCCTTAAAGAAAGCTGAAAAAATTATAAAAGACGCATTGCACGGATAAAATGCAATACAAGCAAGATGGAAATACATATATTATTCACATTCAGCAGAATGAGCAGGTCATGGCTACTCTTACTCAATTCTGTATTGATCATGAAATTCAAAATGGACAGATTTCAGGAATAGGTGCAATTAAAGATATTGAGCTGGGTGCTTATGTCCTGGAGGAACAAGAATATATTGTTTATAATGTTAAAGAAATATGGGAACTCACATCATATCAAGCGAACATTCAGCTGAAAGACGGGGAACCATTCATCCATGCGCATATTAATATCAGTGATCATAAAATGAATGTCAAAGGCGGTCATTTATTCGAAGCAACTGTAGCAGCTGTAGGAGAATTTGTTTTGCGGAAGATTAATACAGATGGGAAACGGGTGTTGGATCCCGAAATTGGTTTGGCAACAATGTGTTTTATCGATTGAGACATGATGAGTAAAAAAATTGTCAGAACAGAAAATGCACCACTGCCGATTGGTTCATACAATCAAGGTATCATATCAAATGGCTTTGTTTTCACCGCTGGTCAAATAGCCATCGATCCATCAACAGGAAAACTTATTGCGGGCAGTTTTCAGGATCGGGTTGAGCAAGTATTCAATAACCTTGAAAATATTTTAATAGCTGCGGGAAGTGATTTGTCTAAAGTCGTGAAGTTCACAGTTTTCTTAACCGATATGAATAATTATGCCGATGTGAATGAAGTCTTTAACAGCAGGATAGATGAACAAGTCGCACCGGCCAGGTCCCTGGTGGCTGTGTCAGGCCTCCCTGCAGGAACAGATGTTGAAATTGAATGCGTTGCAGTGATTAATGAATGAAAAGATTCATTATAGTAATCATTTGCTGCACTTGGTTATATCCCCAGGAAGCAGATTCTTTAAAGTCAAAATCTCCTGCAAAAGCAGCACTGTACGGTGCCATGTTTCCAGGCGGTGGACAGATTTATAATGGTAGGTGGCTTAAGGGAGCGTTACTTTTGTCCCTGGAAGCAGCGGCAATTTATCAATGGTATTCAAATGGGGATATTTATAAAAAATATGAATCAGGGAATTATAGTTTGTCAAAACATCGCTATCTTGAGAAGCGCAATAAATTTGTCTGGTGGGCAGTGTTTATATATGTCTACGGTATGATTGATGCAGTAGTGGATGCCCATTTGAATCCATTCAACAGCGTCATGGCAGAAAATATTGAATCATCAGAAACGAATAATGAGGAAGAATGAGTAATCAACGGGAACAATGGGGATCAAAACTTGGCTTTATCCTAGCCGCTTCTGGATCAGCTGTCGGAATCGGTAACATCTGGAAATATCCACACATGGCCGGTCAAAATGGCGGTGCTGCATTTACAGTTGTATATCTGGTGTGTATTCTGGTGGTGGGTCTATCAATTGTGATTGCTGAATTCGTCATTGGTAGAAGAACACAATTAAGTCCAGTTGGGGCATTTGAAAAACTGGCCCCTGGCACCAATTGGAAATGGGTGGGATTTCTTGGTGTGGCTTCTGCTTTTGTGATTCTTTCCTTCTATGGTGTTGTGGGCGGTTGGATAATGAAATATATAATTATCTCCGTCACTGGCGGTTTTAAAGAGTTGGCGGGAGATCCGGCTGCAGCAAGTAGTGTTTTTAACAATTTTATAACGGGTACATGGAGCCCCATTTTCTTTCAAGTTATTTTTATGACCGTTTGTATTTGGGTCATCGTTAATGGTGTTAAAGGCGGAATTGAAAAATGGTCTAAGATCATGATGCCGCTTATTATTATTCTATTGGGCGCGCTAGCTGTGCGGGGTATGACGCTCCCCGGAGGGATGGAAGGAATTTCATTTTTATTTAAACCGCGCTTTGAAGATTTAACTGCTTCCAGTGTTGTCCTAGCTTTAGGGCATTCATTTTTTACATTGAGCTTGGGTATGGGAACCATGATCACCTATGGAAGTTATCTCGGACGAAAACAAAATTTACTCAATTCAGCTTTATGGGTTATTGCTCTGGATACAGCCATCGCTATGCTTGCAGGAGTGGCTATTTTTACAACAGTGTTTGCCTTGGGTGCGAATCCAGCTGAAGGACCTGGACTGATCTTTGTTGTTCTGCCATCTGTCTTTCCGCAATTAGATGCCGGCACTTTATGGGGTACATTGTTCTTTTTTCTGCTTTTTATGGCTGCGCTTACATCAGCGATATCTATCCTGGAAGTCGTCACTGCTTACTTCATCGATCAAAAAGGGTGGACCAGGAAAAAAGCGACTATTCGATTTGGATTAGTCATTACAATCGTGGGTGCTTTTTGTTCGTTTTCACTGGGTGGAGGAATTAACATAACAGAGTTTCTCGGTATGTCATTTTTTGATTTTATGGATTACTTATCCTCTAAATACATGTTGCCCATCGGCGGTATGCTAACAGCGATATTTGTCTTGAAAAAATGGGGTGTTGATCATTTTATTGAAGAACTTAAAACAGGCATGGAAAAGTCCATTATTTCTAAAGAGATTATTATTGTCTTATTGGGCATCGCTGCAACGGTCGTTGGATTTATTATTATTAACGAAGTACTTGATATTGCCTTTGGGATCAAACTGATCCAATGATCATCTCTCGTATCATCAAACCTGAATCCGCTGTTTATAAAACGCTATCGACGTTTTCGGAAAAGCTGGATCGTTTAATGAAACTGAAACCGTTGAGTTGGTTTGCTGTATGGATAATGATGACCTCCGGTACCAGTGCCCAGCAGGCTATGTCAGACCGCTATATTTACTGGGATATGTCATTGGCCGGTGTTGGATTAATTACCTTATTAATTGTAACGGTTATCACTACCATCATTTTCAAAAAAGAAAAAATTTCATTTACAAACATCGATTTTAGTCTCACATTTATAATACACCATATCATCTTTGCTTTGGTTTTGTTCATGACAGGTTGGGGCTGGTTAAGCTGGTTAAATGGAGACTTCTTTGTTACTCTTAAACATTTTTCCCCATATGGTTTGGTATATATTTCAGTACTACTCATCTATCAAATTGACTTGGATGTAATCCCTGTAAAAGGCTATCAGCCAGGTAAAGGATTGATTGCAGTATGTTCCCTATTGGTGATAGCTGGTGCGCTTATTGGAATAAGATTTGATGACCCTGTAATCAGTACAGCAGCTGCAGTCATTGCACCTTTTTATTTAATAGCGATTGTGTTTCCTGAACATAAGCGCCATATTGAACGCGCACGTATTTATCCAGTATTTATTGCAGCCATGTTTGTTTCTGTTCGTTTACCATGGTTTTTGATCCCTTTAGCAATTCTCTTTTTTGGTTTACGAACTTATCATTACTTTCGCTATAACATCATTTTTCCAACGTTTGCTGTAGACCATGATTGAAATAGCCGAAAATAAATGTGATTTTTGTGGGTGCTGTGTAGGTGTTTGCCCAGTTAATTGTATTGAAGTTAAGGAAGCAGAAATCAGTGTTGACCATGATATTTGTATCGATTGTGATATCTGTGTTTATGTGTGCCCCATTGAAGTCTTAAGCCAGACTGATCCTAAAAAATCCTCTAAAGCCGCGGCTTAATATGTGGAAAGAACAAAAGGAATTCGACTGTATAGTCGTTGGAGGAGGACCCGCCGGTTCAACATTCGCCCGAGTTGCTGCTGAAGGCGGACTTTCAGTATTACTTTTAGAGAAAGACCGCGATATTGGCGTACCCGTGCGCTGCGGAGAAGCCGTCAGTGATGCCGGTCTACGCATTTTTCATGAACCGGATCCACGCTGGATAGCATCTACCATCAACCGTATTAGGCTGATTGCACCCAATGAAACAATGGTTGAATTTGATTTACAACAAAAAGGGTATATTCTTGATCGCCGCATATTTGATTATGATCTTGCAGAATACGCTTCTAGTGCAGGCGCTCAAATCGTAACTAAAGCTTATGTAGATGATGTAATTATTGAAAACGATAGAGTCGTGGGTGTTAAAGGCACACATGTGGGTGAACGGTTTGAAAAGCGGGCTAAAATTGTTGTGGGTGCTGATGGTGTAGAAAGCAGAGTAGGGCGCTGGGCCGGTCTCAAAACAACGGTTAAGCTTAAGAATATGGAGTGCGGTATTCAGAAAACTGTGACGGGTATTGATGTGGATGAACATATGTTTGAATTCTATTTATCCAAAAAATGGGCTCCCGGGGGATATTTATGGGTGTTTCCAAAAGGGAAAAATAAAGCCAATATCGGAGTGGCTATTTCCGGGTATTATGCTAAAGATGGTAAAGCTGCCCACAAATTCCTTGATGAATTCCTAGCTTGGAAATATCCCAAAGCATCTGTATTGACAACAGTAGTGGGCGGAATTCCCATTGATAAAACAGTGAAGCAAATGGTGATGGATGGGCTCATGCTGGTCGGTGATGCCGCGCACACGGTCAATCCGGTGACAGGCGGGGGCATTGTGCCTGGTATGCGCAGTGGATTACTGGCGGCAGAAACGGCTGTAAAAGCGCTACATAATGGCGGCCCTGCACGTAAAAACCTGGCTGCCTACGAAAAGGAATGGCACAAGATCGGCGGCAAGAACCATGAAAGATTTTACCGCATCAAAGAAACCATATTCCGATTTACGGATGATGACTTGAATCGCATTGCCGATGGCATTTCAGCGGTACCGGCCGATGATCGTAGTTTGCTTAAACTTTTCTCTATAGCTGTCCGCAAAAAACCATCCTTACTGTTTGACGTTATCCGTGTTTTTGCCGGAATGTAATGAACCGTCAAGAACTCCTCCGCGAACTCGATCTCTCTACTTACATAGCATTTGATTTTGAAACGACGGGCTTAAGCTCGGAAAATGATCGTATCATCGAAATTGCTGCCATCAAATTTGAAGGGGGCGAAGCTGTTGATAGATTTGTTACTTTGGTCAATCCTGAACGTCCCATTGATTCATTTATCACTGACATCACAGGTATTTCTAATGCCATGGTTTCAGACGCCCCGATCGAGCGCAATATCGTCGATAATATCATCAATTTTCTTGAAGATTTTCCGCTGGTTGCACACAATATTTCTTTTGACATCAGTTTTTTGAATCTGCTTTGTGATCGCTATGATAAAAATATTGTTGAGCACCAATTATATGATACTCTACAATTGGCCCGCACATTCATGTTTTTTCATCCAACACATAGCCTGGGTTCCATTGCAGAATATTTCAACTTATCCGCAGTAGGAGCCCATAGGGCCGAAGCTGATACTGAAAATACCGGTATCATTTTTCAGCATTTGGTTCATGAAGCTGCCAGTTATCCTTTGGAAGTATTCTCCAAAATAGTGGCTGTTTCCAAAAATCATGATATGCATAATAAATCATTATATATAAATATCAATAATTATCTAAAAAAAGAGGGAAATCTAAAAACGGGATTAGTGGAATCTGAATTAGACAAACAATTGTATAGTAATGCATTTGTAGCTCAAGGAAATAGTAACTTATCGGAATTAACAGTTGAAGATGTTTTTACTGAAGGTGGCCGATTAAACAAAGTTATGGATACATTTGAACATCGCATTGCACAACAGGAATATGGCGAATATGTTTTAGAGACGCTGAATAAAGAACAAAGTTATTGTGCCATTGAAGCAGGTACAGGACTGGGTAAATCCATGGCTTACTTATTCCCTGCATTGCAGAAAGCTTTCAATAATGAAAATGAAAATCCTGTTGTTATATCGTGTCATACAAAACATTTGCAGGATCAGCTGTTTAATAAGGATCTGCCATTGTTGGCAAAGGCACTAGATGTGCCACTCCATGCAATCATACTAAAAGGACGGAGCAACTATATTTGTTTAACACGGCTAAACTGGCTAATAACGGATGCAGCGCAATTGTTACATAAGGATGAAATTGAATCATTATTTCCTATTATTGTTTGGCTCCATGTAACGCAGACAGGTGATTTATCAGAATGTGCAGGTTTCTGGGGGTGCCGGCCGTTTAAAGTTGCAGAAATGATCCAAAGCGAACCGGGGTTTTGTACGACTTCATTATGCGCGCCAAATGACGGCTGCTATTTTGGGCCTATTCGTCAGGCAGTTCAGGATTCCCAGGTGATCATCGTGAATCATGCATTGTTGTTATCCAACATGAATAATCCGGGATTGTTACCGGAATATGAAGCTGTCATTATCGATGAAGCGCATAATCTAGTGGATGTTGCTTATGATCAACTAACTCTTGAAGTAAACATGTTCAAAGTGAATGCTATTCTGGATATCATGGATCCCAAAACCACTAGTGCCAAACGCTGGGGGCAAAAGATAGAAATGTTGTTTGATGATAATCCTGAAATAAAAATGCATTACAAAGCATTACAAACAGGTTGTGAAACATCTCGTAAGAATGGCCTGGAATTTTTTAAGGATCTTGCCAATTCAATCGCTGACAGAATTAATGACAAAGTTCCCTATCCCCAGCATATTATGTTGGAAAATCTGCTAGAAGGCTATAACAATGTTTTCCCACAAATTCAGGAATTTGAATTAGCGTTAACCGAAGTTAGTGAAGCACTAAAAGGGATATTGAATCAACTACAAAAGCTGGATCCTGGTAAAGAGGAATTGGGTGAAATGAATCAATTATTTGAACGCAGTTTGGAGGCCATTGTAGCACTGCAAACAGAAATTGCATTACTAACTCATGATCAGCAGAATAGCTGGGTATATTGGCAGCAGGGTCAGTATCGTCAGGGACGAGGCAGGGAAAAAGACTTACACGTTTCTGTAAATGGAGCTCCCATCGATATTGCAGAGGACTTAGCGAACACATATTTTCAATCTATAAAACAATGTGTTTTAACGTCAGCCACTTTGCGTGTTGAAGAAAGTTTCGATTATTTCCTCCAGCGCACAGGTTTGGCATTTTTGGATAATGAAGATGTACACACGATGGAATTTCATAGTCCGTTTTACTATGAAGATCAAGTTCGATATTATCAATTCCAGGGAAAAAATGGTCAGAACCCAAGTCTGATTGCTGACGTTATCTATGAATGTCACGAACGTTATGGTAAACGGATAATGGCCTTGTTCACATCACGGCAGGCATTAAATCATGTTTATCATGAACTAATGAAAAAACCATTAGGACGGAAGCTTCCAGTTTTTGCTCAGGTATCGGGTACATCCCGATATGCTATGCTGAAAGGAATGCACAGAACAAAAAACGGAATTTTACTAGGGACAAACGCATTTTGGGAAGGTGTGGATTTACCACGTGACTTACTGGAAATATTGATCATATCAAAATTACCTTTCAGTGTTCCAACTGCACCTCGTGTACAGGCTTACAGTAATATGCTGCAGCAACAAGGCAGGAATTCGTTCATGGAATTCAGTGTTCCTGAAGCAGTGATTCGTTTTCGGCAGGGATTCGGACGGTTGATCCGCACGATTGAGGATGCAGGCTTATTTATCGTGATGGATGAGCGGGTCGTGAAAAAGCGTTATGGATCTGCATTCAGTGATGCCATTCCGGTGCGCATGCAGACATTTAATGGTATTGAAGAATTAATTATGTGATAGTTATCAAATCAGCAAGGATGAGTTCTTTTTCATCCTTTTCTTTTATTTTTTTGGCCAGGTTTCTAGCAATTTTTATATATTTATTCTTTTCTTCTGTTTTTCCGGCAAGGGCTGCAGTTCTGGCTAATGCTTCATGGGCGTAGCTTAAGTAGAACGGTTCCTCATTTTCGCTGAATTCCAAACATAATTTTCCATACTTTTCAGCTTGTTCCAGATTGCCGACTAAGGCATAACAACGGGATATTTGCCAGCAGCCGATGCTTTTTTGGCGGTTCGTGCAATCCTCCCGCTTGGACCAATGAAATAATGATGCTATGGCGTAGTGTACCATTTCTTCATTTTTTTCATCAGAACGATTTTCTTTATCAATCAATTTCCACGTTTCATTGAAGCAATGGGTGGAAAAATGTTTATGGAGTTCGGCTTTGTTTTCGAAAGCGAGGCCGTTCACGGTATTATGAAGTCATTTTCGCCAATAGTTCTTTCAACAACTTCACACAGACCATAGCGGTCATATCATTGATATCGCGATCGGGATTGTATTCAACGATGTCAGCACCTACAATTTCATAATCCAGGTTTTGGATCATTTCCAGTGCTTGGCGAGTGGTTAATCCTCCTGGTTCATGGTGGGAAACACCAGGAGCAAAGGCCGGATCAAGTCCATCCAAGTCTATGGAAATATAAACCGGCCCGTCAAAATCAAAATTCATGGATGAGTCAAAATTGATCATATCGTGGACTTCAACGTCGAATTTGTCAATTTGCGTTTGCTGTGCTGGATTAATTGTGCGAATACCCACTTGTACGAGTTTATTCACCAATCTATTTTCCATGATGCGAGCAAAAGGGGAGGCATGGGAGTATGGATTATCTTCGAAATTATCATACAGGTCCGGGTGGGCATCGATATGAAAAATATTTAGCTTTTCATATTTTTCAGCGAATGCTTTAATAATGGGAAATATAACGGAGTGATCGCCCCCCAGCGAAAGCGGTTTAATTCCTTTATCCAATAAACCACGAATACTTTCTTCAATTTGATCCATGGCATCGCTACCAGTCGTCAATTCAACATTGCCAACATCACTCCAACAGGGATTATTTCTGAAATCCACTCCATTTTCAGCGCAGAGGTTGATAGAATACGATTCCAGGTTTTTCCTGATGACGTCAGGCGCATTGGCCGGCCCCCGCATGAATGAGGAGTTTTCGTCTAAAGGGAAGCCAATAACAGAGATTTGTAGATTGGACATGAATGAATTTAATAAAGTATAAATGATATTTTATTGTATTGATTCCCCTCATAAATTCCCCAATGGGTACCCTGTCTATTTCGAAGACGTTCCTGCACACAGAAGATCTGCAGTCTTTTCTCGTGGCGCCCGGTAAGGTCCGCCTGACTCCTGACGCTCGTCAAGCCATCAAGAAATCTCATCAAAATCTTAAAGTACTTCTTGCCAGTGGTATCCATATCTATGGCGTCAATACCGGTTTTGGCAAGTTAAGCAAGGTGTCCATTCCAGAATCAGACCAAAAACAATTACAACTAAATTTGGTGAGAAGCCATTCAGCCGGAGTGGGAAAACCTTTCGATTCCGGAATAACTCGCCTGATCATGATCTTAAAATTGATGACATTCGCCCAAGGATATAGCGGTGTGCGACCAGCAGTTGCAAAGCAATTAATTGAATTTATCAATCATGATATTTTACCGGTCATTCCCCGACAGGGATCAGTGGGAGCCAGTGGCGATCTGGCACCGTTAGCGCATTTAGCGATGGGACTTATCGGTGAGGGAGATGTTCATTTTCAGGATCGTATTATGCCAGCATTGGTAGCAATTAAAGAAGCGGGTTTAAATCCATTGGAGTTGGAAGCAAAAGAAGGCCTGGCTATGATCAATGGAACACAAGTATCTGCTGCTTTGGGGATAAAAGCGTTACTTGCTGCTGATAACATATTGAAAACAGCGGATATTTCCGGTGCTATGTCTGTGGAAGCCAGTCTTTCCAGCCGGAACGTATTTGAAGCCAAGATCCATAAATTAAAAAAACACCCTGGTCAGATTGAGTCTGCGGGTAATGTGTGGCGGTTATTGGAGAAAAGTGCGATTGTTGATGATCACGCAGATTGTGACCGCATCCAGGACCCCTACAGTTTCCGCTGTATTCCTCATGTTCATGGCGCCAGTAGAGAATTATATAAATCTGCTAAAGATATAGTAGAAAATGAAGCCAACAGCATCAGTGATAATCCGCTTATTTTTTCAAATAAGGAAATTCGAAGCAGCGGCCACTTTCATGCTGAAGCTGTTGCTCAGGCACTGGATATATTATCAATTTCAATCTCTGAAATTGGTGCAATTTCTGAACGCCGTATCAATTATTTCATGAAAGGTATTGATGATAAAATACCCATGTTTGTTGCGCATGACCCCGGATTAGAGTCCGGTTTTATGTTGGCCCAAGTCACAGCCGCTGCCCTGGCTTCAGAAAATAAAACGCTGGCTCATCCGGCTTCGGTGGATTCAATATCCACATCGGCCGGGCAAGAGGATTTGGTCAGCATGGCGCCTTGGGCCGGCCGCAAATGTTTGCGCATAATTGAAAACGTCACCCAAATATTAGCGATCGAACTGTACGTCGCCGCCACCGCTACGGCAGAATTTCATAAGGGGCTGCAGCCGGGGGTGGGTTCCAAAAATGTTTTAAACCTGTTGAAACGCTACATCCGCCTTTCAAAAGGGGATCATCCATTGCATGAAGATATGGCAACAATTGCTGGATTGATTCGAAGTGGTAAAATTGTTGATAGCGTAATAAAATCTGTAAAATTGGAATAACATTGAAAAACCGTCCGCCATTTGAGGTAGCACTCACATTTGATGATGTGCTTCTTGTACCGCAAAAATCATCTATTCTTCCGAGAAAAGTTGATATTCGTACGCGACTGACAAAAGATATAGCGATGAATATTCCACTATTGAGTGCCGCCATGGATACGGTGACAGAAAGCAGGATGGCGATTGCGCTGGCACGTGAAGGCGGCATGGGTGTAATCCATAAAAATTTGACAATTGTAGATCAGGCGAAAATGGTCGATCGTGTAAAACGATCTGAAAGTGGTATGATATTGGATCCTGTTACCATGGATAAAGATAAGACTATCCGCGAAGCAAAAGCAGCCATGTCCCATTATCATGTAAGCGGTCTGCCTGTATTGGATGGTGATAAACTGGTCGGCATTCTCACCAATCGAGATATACGTTTCGAAACGAACCTGGATCTGAAAGTATACGAACGGATGACAAAAGAGAACCTTGTCACAGTACCAGTGGGGACAACATTGGAAAAAGCAAAAGATATCTTGCAGGAACATCGCATTGAAAAGTTATTAGTTGTTGATGATAATGGCAAACTGGCTGGATTAATCACTGTAAAAGACATCCAGAAAAAGGAAGATTTCCCCAATGCATGTATAGATAAAAATGGCCGTTTGCGCGTCGGTGCCGCGGTGGGTGTTGGCGTAGATTCATTGGAGCGAGCAGAAACACTTGCTGATGCCAATGTGGATATTGTGGTTATCGATACAGCCCATGGGCATTCCGTAGGTGTTTTAGCTAAAGTAGCATCCATAAAGAAAAAGCTGGGCGATCGTATTGGACTGATCGTTGGTAATGTAGCCACGGCTGATGCAGTGGATGCATTAATAGATGCTGGAGTTGATTGTGTAAAAGTTGGTATTGGTGCCGGAGCAAGCTGCACAACGCGTGTTATAGCCGGTGTAGGTGTCCCGCAATTAACTGCTGTGATGAATTGTGTTAATGCTGCATCAAAAAAAGATATTCCTGTTATTTCTGATGGTGGAATTCGCTATAGTGGTGATATCGCAAAAGCCCTTGCTTCAGGAGCTGAATCAGTTATGCTGGGCAGCCTTTTAGCCGGGATGGATGAAAGCCCGGGAGAATCAATTTTATACGAAGGCCGGCAGTATAAAGCGTATCGTGGTATGGGCTCCATGGGCGCCATGAAAGAAGGCAGTGGTGACCGTTATTTTCAGGAAGGTGCAGAAGCGACCAAGTTGGTGCCTGAAGGTATTGAAGGAATCGTACCTTACAGGGGATCCGTTCGCAATTCTATTCATCAACTCATGGGCGGTTTGAAAGCATCTATGGGTTATTGCGGAGCGAAAGATCTAAAAACCTTTCAAAGCAAAGCTGAATTTGTGCAGATCACTGCTGCGGGAATGAAGGAAAACCATCCCCATGAAGTGCGTATCGTAAAAGAAGCTCCGAACTATCAGATCTCTGAAGGATAATTTATTTGAAAGATTGTATGGATGAGTGATTAATAATATTCCAACCAATTAATTTTATCTTTCTTTTTAATTATAGTCTTTTACTTTAAAAATAAAATTCTTTAAACAACAAAAGCCCTCCAGATCATTCAGGAGGGCTTTTTGTTTTACAACGAGTAAAATATTTACGCCAGAGAATTTAAATGACGCGTAATACGGGATTTGCGTCGTGCAGCAGTGTTCTTTTTGATCAAGCCCTTGCCAGCTGCTTTATCAATAATACTGACTGCTTTTTTATAAAGCTTTTCTGCCTCATCCTGTTTGCTAGAAGTCAAAACATTTTTTACAGCGCTGCGCAATTTGGACATATCAGCAATATTCTTATCGCGTCGACTTTTGTCTTGTCTTTCCCGCTTAATTTGTTGGGGATGTCTATCCATAAATTAAATATCCTTTTTATTTAAAATTTCGGGTCGAAAATTATCGTTTTAATGGTTAAAACCCAAAGGAAGAATTACTGATTTTCATGATTTGAAATGCACTTAAAATCGTGTATTTTTGTCCATGGATAAAATTGTACTCCTACATACTGTTCCTATTTTCAGGGATTTAAGCGATAAAGATGTTATTGCTATGTCTGATAAAATGGTGTCTCGCTCGTACAACCAAGGCCAATTGATCCTTCTCGAAGAAGCCACAGGTGAAACATTCTTTGTTATTGCCAATGGCAGTGTCAAGATCACACGCCTGAGCGAAGATGGCCGAGAAGTTATTCTAGCCATATTAGGCGAAGGAGATTTCTTCGGAGAAATGTCTCTGCTCGATGGTGGCGGCCGTTCAGCAAACGTTGTTGCCTTAGAAGAGGCTGAAGTGCTGACACTTGCCAGGAATGACTTTCTGGATATATTGCAGAAATTTCCAAAAATTGCCATTAGTTTATTGGAAGAATTAGCTCTCCGATTAAGAAAAAGTGATCAGCAAATTGAAAGCCTTTCCTTAAGTGATGTAGAGCATCGCATCGGCATGACACTCGTTCGTCTTTCTGAGGAACTGGGGAAAATCAAAAACGGTAATGTGAGTATTTATAATCTTCCCTATCAGCAGGATATTGCGAATATGGCTGGAACTTCCAGGGAAACAGTATCACGAACTTTTTCGTTACTAGAAGAAAAAGGTTTGGTTAAACGCGATGGCCGCAACCTGACCATTTTCGATTACTCTGCCTTTTGTAGGGTATTCGCTTAAAACCCTAAATTTAAACCCATGGATAAAAGCACTTTGGAAGGGGTACGTGCCAACGATCATCGTATGCTGTCACGTGTAATCAGCCGTATTGAATTTGATGAATCGTTGAAAGATGAATTCTTCATCGATCTTCACGAATACAGCACAGACGCAATTCGCATTGGAATTACAGGCCCTCCAGGTGCGGGAAAAAGTACGCTCACAGATCAATTGATCAATCAGTTTATCGAAAATGGACAATCAGTTGGTGTTGTTGCGGTAGACCCGACAAGCCCTTTTACAGGCGGTGCGCTGCTGGGTGATCGCGTCCGTATGAATCGATATATCTGGGAAGAAAGGGTTTTTATTCGCAGTATGGGTTCCCATGGCGATCTGGGTGGCCTGGCTCGAAAAGCACAGGATGTGGGTGATGTATTGGCAGCTAGCGGGAAAGAAATAGTTATCTATGAAACAGTAGGTGTTGGCCAGGGTGAACATGATGTAGCCAAAGCTGTAGACTTGACTATCGTTGTATTGGTTCCGGAATCAGGTGATGAAATCCAGCTGATGAAAGCAGGTTTAATTGAAATTGCTGATCTTTTCATTATCAATAAAGCAGATCGGGATGGAGCTAATAGATTAGCCCAATTATTACAGAATATGCTTCATACAGCTAATAGAGGAGACAAACTGGAACCACCTGTTTTTACTACGGTTGCCAGTGATGGCAAGGGGATTTCAGAATTATTTGCTGGTATTCGTGATCATTTAGAAAAAATGGAAGCGCAGGGAATACTTGACATCAAACGTCTTGAAAGGCATCGCAGCCGTGTTTTTGATCTGGTTCAGGAAAAATTATTGGATGATTTCTGGACATCAGAAAAACGTGCAGCATTGGAACAGAAAACGGACTCGATTGATTCGATTAAAGCGTCTCCTCATGAAATATCGGCGTCTTTATTAAACCATGAGTAAAGCCCAGGAAATGCCTTTTCTAGATCATCTGGAAGAATTGCGCTGGCGGTTGATCAAATCTTTAGCTGCTATAATTGTTGGCGGTATGGTTGCATTCTTATTTATCGATGATATTATAAAACTCCTCATTGTACCTACAGAACATATTTCATCACCGATGAATCTGCAGGTCTTAACAGTTCAAGGTATGTTCATGATCAAATGGGGCTTGGCAATCGTGGGTGGTTTTATACTTGCTCTACCCGTTATAACATACCAAATGGCAAAATTCATTTCACCAGGACTTTATAAAAGTGAAAAAAAATTCATGAAGCCACTGGTCTTTTTCAGTTATCTTTCATTTATCATTGGTGTTGTTTTTTCTTATAAGATTATGGTACCATTCTCATTGCAGTTCTTTTCATCCTTGGGAACTGTGGATGTACAAAATAATTACTCTATCAATTATTATTTCAGTTTCATTACATGGCTGATGCTGGGCAGCGGGATCATTTTTGAATTACCGGTCATCGTGTTTATTCTCTCGATGATTGGACTATTGACACCACCCTTTATGCGTCATTATCGGCGGCATGCGTTGATAATAATCATGTTTATATCAGCAATGATCACACCGCCTGATCCAGTTAGCTTAATGCTTATGTCCATTCCGCTTATTGTTTTATATGAATTGAGTATTGGAGTAAGTTGGATGGTGAATAAAGGTAAACCATAGATTATCATCTCATGCGAGAAGAAATAAAAAATCTAAAACAAATCACCGCACCAATTTTTGAGGATCTGAAGATCTTTGAAAATGAGTTTCGGGAAGCTATGCGGTCAGAAGTACGGTTGGTGAATACAATCGGTAAATACCTCTTGCGTCATAAAGGGAAAAATATCCGGCCGATACTGACAATCCTTTCAGCTCGCTTAACAGGCAAACCAACGCTGCAAAGTTATCAGGCAGCGGCGATGATCGAACTCTTGCATGTGGCAACGCTCATTCATGATGATGTGGTGGATGAAGCTGAAAAAAGACGCGGCTTCCTGGCATTAAACCGTATATGGAAAAATAAAGTAGCCGTCCTCATGGGTGACTTTTTGTTGAGCAAGGTTTTGATCAACCTTATCAATCTTAAAGATTTTGATGCTCTGGAATTATTGTCACATACTGCGGAAAAATTGAGCGCAGGAGAAATTTTGCAGATCGAAAAAAGTTTATCTAAGTCCATGACAGAAGATGTATACTATAATATGATCTACCAAAAAACTGCTTCATTAATTTCAACGAGTTGTGAAATTGGTGCTATTACAGCTTCTAAAAAGAAGGCTGATCGCAGAAATCTCTCATCATTTGGCAAAAATCTTGGTATGGCTTTTCAGATTAAAGATGATTTATTTGACCTTTTAGGGAGTGCAGGATCTACAGGAAAAGATGTAGCAGCAGATGTAAGACGCAATATAGTCACCTTACCTTTAATTTACAGTTACAGCAATACTTCAAAAGCGGGTACAAGACATATCAAACGCATCTTGCGTAATAAACATAAAACAGGAGATGAAGTTCAGGAGCTGAAAACAATCATCCATGAAAACGGTGGATTTAAATATGCTAAATCCAAGATAAATGAATTCAGCTTAAAAGCACTTGAAGCCATTAAGGTTTATCCTGAATCAGTTTATAAAGATTCTTTAACTGATCTGGTGGCTTTTAACGTACATCGTACATACTAACAATTATGTCAGACCCAGGGACCATTCTGGTCCAGCGTTTAAGCTCCATTGGTGATATAGTTCAAGCAACATCACCGTTGTCAACACTTCGCAATCGATTTCCAGAGTCACGGATCGATTTCATGACCTTGAGTCATTTTGCACCTCTTTTGGAAAATCACCCGTTAATTAACCGTATTGTAAAAATCAATAAAACTGAACCTGTTTCAACATTACGCAGTATGGGCAATAAGATTGATGTGGATTATGATCTTGTTGTGGATTTACACAATTCACTGCGCACGCAAATCATAAGAAGGAGGATTGTTAATAAAGCAACACTGGTATATAAAAAACCACGCTGGAAGCGGTTTAAACTAATTCAATTACATATCAATGATTTTGAAGATGGTTTTAATCAAAGGAGATTGTATCATGATTGTTTAAAGCCAGTTATGAACGGACAAATAGATATTCCAGATACAACACTTTCAATTTCTGAAAGTGAGAAAAATCAAGTAGTTAAATTATTAAAACAAAATGGTGTTGATATTGATTACATCGTCGTTATTCCTGGAGCAGCTTGGGAAACAAAAGTTTGGTCAGTTGATGGTTATAAAACA
>JYMV01040829.1_pt1 | contig 27100 bp, 27 predicted proteins | sample 338911 | NCBI WGS metagenome assembly JYMV01 (sample SAMN03354496, study PRJNA234377) | hydrothermal vent metagenome | biome: Deep sea; feature: Hydrothermal plumes at the Eastern Lau Spreading Center, Western Pacific Ocean; material: Seawater | place: Tonga | collected 2009 | depth 2000 m m
TATCAAAACACACGCCATAATGCGGGCAGTTGGGTAGTAGAACAACTGGCTCGACAATCAAACATTCCCCTTAAAGCTGATAACAAATTTTTTGGTCTAACCGGTCGAGGCAATATAGCCGGTCAGGATGTTCGCTTGCTTATCCCCACCACTTATATGAATAAAAGCGGTCAATCCGTCGGTGCGGTAATGCAGTTTTACAAATTACAACCAGAAAATCTGTTAGTAGCTTTTGACGAATTGGATCTCGAACCAGGTATCGTCAAATTCAAAGTCGGCGGTAGTTCCAGCCAAAACGGCATTCGCGATATAGTCAAAGCACTTGGCAATAACAAAGAATTCCTGCGCTTGCGCGTTGGTATCGGACACCCAGGCTCACGCGATCGTGTAACCGGTCACGTATTGGGCAAAGCCTCCGCAGAAGATCAAAATAAAATGGATGCGGCAATAGACGAAGCGTTGCGCTGTATCGATATACTGTTTAAACAAGATATTAAAGCCGCAATGAATCGCTTGCATTCATTTAAAGGCTAACTCTGCTTATAAAGGAAAAACAATGGGTTTTAAATGTGGCATCGTTGGCCTACCGAATGTAGGTAAATCAACTCTGTTTAATGCACTCACCAAAGCGGGTATCGAAGCGGCAAACTTTCCGTTTTGTACAATCGAACCAAATACCGGTGTTGTACCGGTGCCGGATCTGCGTTTGGACAAGCTGGCTGAAATCGTCAAGCCACAAAAAGTGATCGCCACTACCATGGAATTCGTGGATATTGCCGGATTGGTTGCCGGGGCCTCTAAAGGTGAAGGTCTGGGCAACAAATTCCTGGCTAACATCCGTGAAACCGATGCCATTGGCCATGTTGTACGTTGCTTTGAAAACGACAACATTGTTCACGTATCTGGTAAAGTCAGCCCTCAAGATGATATCGAAGTTATTAATACCGAGCTGGCTCTGGCTGATTTGGAAACCACTGAAAAAGCCATAATTCGCGTTGGTAAGCGCGCCAAAGGCGGTGACAAAGATGCTAAATTTGAGATGACAGTACTGGAAAAAGTAAAGCCTCATCTGGATGAAGGTAAAGCACTGCGTTCACTTTCTCTGAGTAAAGAAGAAGCCGCTGCGATCAGCTACATGAACTACCTTACGCTTAAGCCAACCATGTACATTGCCAATGTGAACGAAGACGGTTTTGAAAACAATCCGTATCTGGACAAAGTACGTGAAATTGCAGAACAAGAAAACGCGGTAGTGGTTCCTGTTTGTGCTGCTATCGAATCTGAAATCGCCGAACTGGACGATGAAGAAAAAACTGAATTCATGGAAGAAATGGGATTGGAAGAACCAGGCCTTAACCGCGTAATTCGCGGTGGATATAGCCTGTTAACCCTGCAAACCTATTTCACCGCCGGTGTAAAAGAAGTGCGTGCCTGGACTTACCCTGAAGGTGCAACTGCACCACAGGCAGCCGGAAAAATTCACACGGATTTTGAAAAAGGTTTTATCCGTGCTGAAGTGATTGGTTACGACGATTACGTTGCCTGCAATGGTGAGTCTGGCGCGAAAGAAGCCGGAAAGTGGCGTCTTGAAGGTAAGGACTACCTGGTTAAAGACGGTGATGTCATCCATTTCAGATTTAATGTTTAATCTTAAAAGTTTATTTTGAAAGGCGGTTTAACACCGCCTTTTTATTCGGACATGTCGTCGTTAGATTCAGGCACACACTCTTTTAGTTTAAGCTCTAATTCAGGGGCTGTTTTTAGGGCAACTTTCATTTGCGCTAATGAACCAAGCAGTTCATCAAGAGTGTCGTAGACTTCACTTTTTGCCAACTCGGAACTAGCACTAGCACTATTTATATCAAAGTCAGCCCCATATCTATCAATAGCGTTTCTGAAAGCCTCAACATTAAGAACAGAATTTCTTAACACATTGATTTCATCAACTAAGTCTGAATAACATTTCCCATAACTTTTAATTTGATCTTTGAGTTTTGAAGATTTGATCTCCATTTTTTCATTTTGTGTTTCAAGTAACGTAAATTTCCCTTGAAAATCTGATATTTGTTCTACCAGAACTTCATTTTTATTTTTTAAATCTTCATGCTGTACTTTAAGCTGCTTCACGAAATCACTAAACACCGTTAGATATAGACCCAGTATCGCAATAACAATAGTAGAAATTGCAGTTACATAAGGAGGCTTTTTCCACCATGAGAGGGATAGTTGTTCTATTTCCAACTTTAGCTTCGCAACTTCCGCTTCATCTTTAGTCATATGAATTCAACTCTAATAGTTTTAATATCTCTATTGTTAAAACTCTCAATAGGCATTTTGTTTCAATGCCCTAAATAGAGTTTACAATTGAGGCACCTATGTATCTAAACCTACAATTAAGAAGAATAGTTAGCCATTTAGTTTCGGTCAAATAAAATACCAAATCAATTCCAATTTCTATTTAAATCGTAAGTAGCCTCGTCACACTTGGTCTAATTTTCCGGATACTTCTGGCAAGATTCTCAATTAAATATAAAAAATAGGTTCGAATAGGCCCATTCAGACGACGACACGCCTTGTTTAAGGCAAATTTCATATCGAATTTTGCTAAATGAACAAAGGATAGCTATGAAAATATTTGACTGGGATGGTAACCACAAACACCTGTTGCCTTTACTTTGGACTTTTCTGACGGTGAACTACATCTTTTGCGATGTGTTTACTTTACATCTGGCTAAATATTTAGAAGCATTTTTATCCGGTGACGTGGGTGGAATGCAAATTACCGAGGAATTTTTACTGGTTTTTGCTTTCATCATGCAAATTCCGATGATCATGATCCCGCTGTCCCGGCTTCTCAGCTACAAACTAAACAAATATGCCAACATCATAGCTGGAATAATTACCACCGGGGTACAAACCTATACCGTCTTCATGGGAGGCACGCTGCACTATATGTTTTTCAGTTTTTTTGAGATCAGTACTGGCCTGCTCATTATTTATTTAGCGATTACATGGAAACAGAGTGCAAATGAAGGAGAAACAACATAGCCGAGTAATATTATTGGATTAGTGAGTTTCGATAAGCTGACGGGCTATGTCCCGTCATATTTTTAAAGGCGGTGTTAAATGTGGATTTAGAGTTGAAACCGACATCAAAGGCGATAGTAGTGATTAACTTATCGCTTTGCTCTAATTCCCGCTTTGCTTCTTCCACGCGATAACTGTTAACGAACTGAAAGAAACGCGTGTTCAGATGTTGCGATAAGGTCTCTGAAATATGGTTTTCCGTCTCTGCTATTGCCTGAGATAACTTATTAAGCGACAAGTCGTCTTGCAAAAACAACTTGTCTTCAATCATGGTCTGATGAAGCTTGGATGCAATTAGTTGCATCTTCTCACTGCTGATAATGGCTTCACGAGGCTGGCTGGTGCGAGGTGCGCCTTTTTCAGATTGCTCCAATACTTTCTGAGCCAACGATTTCTGGATAAAAATTGCCAAGGCAATAACTTCAAGTGTTGGCAGCAGCTTGCCAGAACCAAACCACAACCACCCCAAGGCTCCCGCCATAAACTCCACTGAGAACAATAGCCATACGGCTCCCCAAACCCACAAAATGGATCTAAACCAGGCAAGTGAGTTGTGCTCAATTTCAGAAAAACGCTCCATAAGTTGTTGTACGTGGGCAGTATGCAATTTCAGCGATAACATTAGAAAAACAGCGGTAAACACGATAAATGTTATGGTGCTAAACAAGCAGGTAAACAATGCAATGCGCCACAATTCCGGATCGCGTGTGGCAGGACTTGCCAGTGCCAGCTTTTCTTCCGGGGTAATCATAAACATAAAGGGCAACATCGACACAACCACCAAAATCGGACCGGCAGCAGCTAACCACAAAATCTTTTTATCTACGGCATTTTCAGCAGACATAGTGGCATGAGCATAAAGATACAAAGCTGGCCCCAACAGTATTCTGAAAGGCAATTGCAACCCTGCCAAACCGGGCGCATAAACGTATGCACCGGTATAAATGAACAGTTCACCCAGCAAATGGATGAGCAATAACACAAACAGCCCCTGAAGGTAGAAGTTTTGCTTTTGCACTGGTCTTTTGAAAACCTGCAACAAGGCCATTAACACCATGCCCAGCATGCAGGAGTATAAAATTGTGGGGTACAGATTAGTCATTCTGTTGCTCTGATGCCGCCTTTTCCACTATCAGATAAGTGTGTAATTCGGGATGCTGATCAAACTCCAGATGGCGAATGATACAACCGGCATCCATAAACAGTGTTAAAAAACCATTTAAGCCCAAAGAGGAATAGTAGACTTCTGGCCCCATCGCTTTATTTTGATGGTCCCCTGCCTCCGCTGTACCGCCAAATGAAAAAATGAAAACGCCACCAGGGTTAAGTGCCGCAATAATCTTATTCAGCACTGGTTTTTGCATATCCAATGGAATATGCCAGATACTGTCCCAGGCTGTGATGAAATCGTATTGCTGTGTTAAATTAAACTCACAGATATCTTGGTGATAAAAACACACATCCGGATTGCGCTGACGGGCCAGTTCAATCATTTTTGCCGAAACATCCAATCCCGTATATTGAAAGCCACGAGATACCAATAAATCAAGAAACCGCCCGGTACAACCGCAACCAATATCCAACGCATTTCCCTCGGGTTGTGCAAAGCCCAGCGCTTTTTCATGGGCTGCAATACCATTCTGGCGATTAAAGGATTCTCGCTGCCACAAATGGGTAATTTGGTCGTAGGCTTTGCCTGTCTCAATTGGCTTCATTGCAGTTTTCTTTTACTTTATCGTTTTAAATTCTGTGATACTCAAAAAACCAGGAAAAACAATCCGGTCATCACGCTCACTCCCAGCAACGCTGCTGTTACTTGCACTAAACCATCACGCTCTAATAATCCCAGCCCCATAATCACCAACACCAGTGCTGGCCCTAAATTGGTAAATGGTACCGGCAATGTGATAATGGCCCCCAACAAGGTAATGATAAAGCCATTAATACGGTCAACAATAAAAGCTTCGGTGAATTGCCAGCGCGGTTTTAAAAAACGCTCTATCGCCCTGATTTTTGGCTCGAAAGTCAGTAGGGCTTTAGCCACACTGGAGCCACTGATCGGACGATCCAAAATAAATTTGGGCAACCAGGCTTTAGTACGACCAAAGCTCATCTGAATACCCAGGCACATGATCAGGATACCAGCAAAAAGGGATACAAACGGGATCACATTAAAAATAGACAAGAGGATTAGTAGCAAACCGAAAGTCCGATCTCCCATGCGATCCGTCAACATTCGCAAGGTGATTTTTTCCTGACCGCAGCGCTCAATTAGAGAAACAAGGACATCAGAGGTGCGAGTTCGCGGCGTCTCAGGAATGGTAAACAGCGTTTTGTCAGTATTTTTATTTTGCGTCAAACTACTTCACCAATGAGCTGTTCTTGTCCTGATTGTTCCGATTTTAGGTCAATTACACAGGTTCTACCAATTGCTAATGGCGATACTTGATATTGCCATACAAGGCTGCAATAAGTGGCGGTGCGACAATCAAGGCGCCATAACGAGCGAAAAGGTCTGACTGTTCAAAATGCATGACTAGCGCAATTGAAATAGCCAAATTAATTACGGCTGAGAAGAACAGTGATATCCCCATCAACTTGCCAAACTTTTCAGGCTCTTTATATTCCCCTTCTCTGTACCCAGAAATAAGATCCCGCCTGTTGCGAAATGCGATCAGATACCCTAAATAGACAAAAATACCTGATAACAGATTAAGCAATAAAAAGACGATAAGCATGCCATTCATATTCAAATAACTCCTGTAAATTTGCCACTAGCAAGTGGTAAACGCATCTTCCAACAGACGAATCAACTCGTCCAACTAATCTCGGCTGTAAGGATGCTCTGCTTGCCAGTGTCGGGCGATTTGCTCGCGGGTACACAACCAAACGTGATCTTTTGCTTTTACATACTCTACAAATCGTTTTAAAGCAGCGAATCTGGCAGGTCTGCCAATGATGCGATTATGTAAGCCAATGGATAACATTTTAGGTTGCATCTGTCCTTCTTCGTAAAGAACATCAAAGGCGTCTTTCAGGTATTGATAGAACTGTTCACCACTATTAAAACCCTGCGCGGTTGCAAAGCGCATATCGTTAGAATCCAGGGTATAAGGCACCATCAACAAGGGTTTGCCGTTTTGAGTATCGTAATAAGGCAAATCGTCCGCATAGCTGTCTGCGCAATAGAGGATATCCTCTCTTTCGGCTATCAATTTAAGCGTGTTTGGACTGGTTCTGCCTGTGTACCAGCCAACCGGAGCTTTGCCGGTTAACTGTGTATGTAGTCTGATGGCTTCATCAATTTGCTGGCGTTCCTGAGCTATGTCCATATCCTGATAATGAATCCAACGCAATCCGTGACTGGCAATTTCCCAGTCTGCCTGCAACATAGTCTGTACCGCTTCCGGGTTGCGTTGCATCGCCATAGTGACACCAAATACCGTGATTGGGATTTGATGCTCCAGAAACAACCGGTGCAATCGCCAAAATCCGGCGCGACTGCCATATTCGTATATGGATTCCATGGACAGGTGGCGATCAGGATATGCCTGAGCACCTATAATTTCAGAGAGAAAGATTTCCGAATGGCTGTCTCCGTGTAATACGCAGTTTTCGCCGCCTTCTTCATAGTTTAGTACAAACTGTACCGCGATCTGCGCCCCACCGGGCCAATTGGCATCTGGCGGATTGGCGCCGTAGCCCTTTAAATCTCTGGGGTAACTGGCCATCAATTTTATTCCGGTACTTTCAGGCCACAGCTGCCCAAAATTGAGCGACACAGGTAATCGCCAACATCCTGGAAGCCTTTTTTATTCAACATCTTGCCATCCTTTAAAATGCTAATCTGAGCTGAAAAATCAGCGTAATGCTGAGTGGTAGCCCAAATCTGGAACATCAACATCGCCGGATCCACATTGGCCATTTTACCGTCCTGAATCCATTGCTGAATAATAGCAATACGGGATTGAAACCAGCTAACCATGCCGGCCTTAATTTCATCAGACAGTTGCTCTGCCCCTTTGATCATTTCCATCGCAAAGATTTTAGAGGCTTCGGGATAAGTGCGGGATAATTCCAGTTTTTCGCGGATATAACGCGACAAGGCGACGGCCGGATCATCCTGCGCTGTTGCGTGATCAAAACTGGAGTTCCACAGGGACAAAATATCACTTAACACGGCTTCATAGATGCCCTGTTTGGATTTGAAATAATAAAGCACGTTTGCTTTAGGTAATCCGGCTTTTTCAGCCACTTCCTGGACAGTAGCTCCCTGATAACCTTTAGTGGCAAATACTGTCACTGCAGCTTTGATGATTTTGCCGTAATTTGCTTGTCTGACACTGCCCTTTACGTTCTTTTTGACGCTTTTTTGCACTAGCACTGATTCTTTTCCTCTGCCGGTATTCCAATTTCTGATAGCGTTGGCTGCAAACAATATATATTAATCTTCGCAGAAAGCGCCATACTATAACAGGTACTACAGTTAATTTAGGTTATAACAATATGGCATTGTATGAACTGTTGTTGATTCAATCTGCCAAATTGTTCACTTGCAACCCTGTTGAAATACCAATATATTGACCAAACGGTCAAGTTTTGCAATATATTTTAACCCGGAGGCACCTGATGATCAGCTTCTTGCTGAATAATGAACCCATCCATATTAGCAATATTGATAACAATTGCACTGTTTTGGAATGGCTCAGAGAAGATAAGAAACTGTGTGGCAGCAAAGAAGGCTGTGGTTCTGGTGATTGTGGTGCCTGCACGGTTGTATTAGCAGAGGTCAATAAGTCCAACGATGGTCTGAATTACAAAGCTATCAACAGTTGCATTACGTTTATGTCGGCGCTGGACGGTAAACAGCTTCTCACCGTCGAACACCTGGAAGAGCAATCACAATTACACCCGGTGCAACAAGCCATGGTGGATAAGCATGGCTCACAATGTGGTTTTTGCACTCCGGGATTCGTCATGTCTATGTTTGCCCTCTATAAAGACAGAAGCAAAGACAGCAACGATGATTTAAACAGAGATAACATTGAACACGCCCTGTCAGGCAATCTGTGCCGCTGTACCGGATACCGCCCTATCATTGATGCAACGTTACAGGCTTGCGCGCAGCCTGCCCCCGATAAGTTTTCCAAAACAGAGTCCGATGTCATTCAGTCTCTGAAGGCATTGCCCGACAATAAGGGAGTCGAAGGGCTGCATCTACCCAAAAACCGCGCTGAACTAGCCGCGCTAATCAATAAATACCCTGATGCACGACTGGTAGCTGGCAGCACCGACCTGGTGCTGGAAGTAACGCAAATGTACAAAGCCCTGCCGCAGTTGATCAGCACACGTTATGTCCCTGAACTTAATAGCCTGACGATAGATAACAAGCATTTAGTTATTGGTGCCGCTGTCACCTACAGCCAGTTACAAGATACTTTGTTAAATGAATATCCTGAACTCAGTGAAGTACTCACCCGACTTGGCTCGTTGCCTATCCGCAATCAGGGAACACTGGGAGGCAATGTCGCCAATGCATCGCCAATTGGTGATATGCCGCCGGTCTTATTGGCATTAGATGCCACCCTGACCTTAGACGACGGAGAGCAAAGCAGAAGCTTGCCGGTGCAGGATTTCTTTTTAGATTACAAGAAAACTGCCCTTCGCTCCGGAGAATGGCTGCGCGATATTCGTATTCCTGCAAAAGTGAATGATAGTTTTTTAAGAGCTTACAAGATATCCAAGCGTATCGAAGATGATATCTCAGCGGTATGTGCCGTCTTTAATCTGCAGCTGGAAAATGGCGTTGTCAGTAACCTCGGCACCGGATTTGGCGGAGTCGCGGCCATTCCTTCTCATTGCACTGCACTGGAAACAGCCCTCACCGGAGAAACCTGGAACAGAGAAACCATGCTAAAAGGCAAAGCCATATTAGCCAATGCTTTCAATCCAATCGATGATGTCAGAGCCACAGCTCAATACCGCAAGGATATGCTGGTTAATTTATGGCAGCGTTTTTGGCTGGAGTCTCAGAACCACAACAATATGGAATTGAGGGTGTTGCAACATGCGTAAATTAATAGACAACAACACGACACCTGGTTTCACCACTAAATCAGTTGGCACCAGTAAGAAGCACGAAAGTGCTGAACGCCATGTTACCGGTAAAGCCAGATACATCGACGATATGCCAGAGCCCGCAGGCTTAATGCATGCTGCTGTGGCAATGAGCGACACAGCCAAGGGTACCATTCGCAAAAAAGATGTCAGTGCAATTAAGGCGTTTCCAGGGGTTGTGGACGTAATAACAGCAGAAGACGTACCCGGTCATCTGGATATAGCTCCTGTGTTCGAGGGCGACCCGATGCTGGCGGACCAGCAGATTTTATTTCATCGTCAGCCCTGGTGTGCACTGTTAGCCACCTCCACCAATATTGCCCGAAAAGCAGCGGGTTTAGGTAAGTTAGAAGTCGACGCCGAAAAACCTGATTTAGATATCCATCAGGCACACCAGAAGCAAAACTTCGTCCGCCCTACTCACCAAATGAAACAAGGGGATTTTGAAAAATGTAGTGCTTCGGCGGCAATTACCTTAAGCGGTGAAGTTAAAATTGGCGGTCAGGAACACATGTATCTGGAAGGACAGGTTGCCCTGGCCATTCCCGAGGAAGAAGACAGAATAAGCATCTACACCTCCTCTCAACATCCCAGTGAAGTTCAAAAATTGGTTGCCGAAGTGCTAAATATCAAACTGCACAAGGTTACTGTAGATATGCGCCGCATGGGGGGTGGATTTGGCGGTAAAGAAACTCAGGCAGCGCAATGGGCCTGTATTGCCGCATTGTTAGCTGTGCGTAACCGCTGCCCGGTTAAATTGCGGGTTCCTCGCATGCAGGACATGATGCTGACCGGTAAACGCCACCCATTCCAGAACAGCTTTACTGTGGCCACCGATGAACAAGGGGTAATTCAGGCCACTCAGGCAAATATCAATGGGCTGTGTGGCCATTCAGCGGATTTATCTGAAGCCATTGTCGACAGAGCCATGTTTCATTGTGACAACGCCTATTACCTCGGTGCCGCAGATATTGTGGGCTACCGCTGTCGCACCGATACCGTATCTCACACTGCGTTTCGCGGCTTTGGTGGACCGCAAGGCATGGTATTAGCTGAAGCCATGATAGAGGCTATCGCCAGGAAAACCGGAGAAGATCCCCTGACCATACGACAGCGCAACTTGTACGGTGGTGCTGGACGTGATACGACTCAATACGGCATGAAGATTGAGCATAACAACTTGCCGGACCTTATCCAGCGACTGACTGAATCATCAGAATACTGGCAACGCAGGGAAAACATTAAGCAATTTAATCAGCAAAATACCGTTATCAAGAAAGGGCTGTCGCTGACACCAGTCAAATTCGGTATTTCCTTTACTGCAAAACACCTTAATCAGGCAGGTGCGCTGGTACATGTTTATACCGATGGCAGTGTTCAGGTAAATCACGGTGGCACCGAAATGGGCCAGGGCCTGCACACTAAAATCCAGCAAATTGCCGCCAATGAATTTGGTCTGGATATTGAGCATATCGAAGTAACCGCCACCCGCACGGACAAAGTACCTAATACCTCGCCTACTGCGGCTTCCAGCGGCACCGACATCAATGGCAAGGCCGTGCAAAATGCCTGTTTAACAATAAAGCAACGTCTGGCGGATTTCTGGGCCGATCAAAATCAGGGAAACAGCGATGCGGTAACATTCAAAGACGGTGTGGTTAGCCTGGATAAGGCGCAAATCCCCTTTGCTGATCTGGTGCAACTGGCATACATGAATCGGGTTTCTTTGTCCTCTACCGGTTTTTATAAAACCCCTAAAATTCACTATGATCGCGCCACCGGAACCGGCCGCCCATTTTTCTACTTTGCCAATGGCGCTTCGGTTTCAGAAGTAACTCTGGATACCTTAACCGGAGAATATCGGGTTGACCGGGTTGATATTCTGCATGATGTCGGAACCAGCTTAAATCCGGCCATTGATATTGGTCAGATTGAAGGCGGGTTTATTCAGGGTATGGGCTGGCTGACCACCGAAGAATTGTTGTGGGACGACAACGGCAAGTTACTCAGCAATAATCCGGCAACCTATAAAATTCCGGCCATTGGGGATACGCCCAGGGAATTCAATGTAGAGTTATATCCTTACCCCAACGAAGAAGACAGTATCTATCACTCCAAGGCTGTGGGTGAACCTCCTCTCATGTTAGCCATGAGCGTCTGGTGTGCACTTAAAGATGCCATTTCCAGCCTGACTGACTACAAAGAAGATCCGAAGCTGGATCCACCTGCCACGCCAGAAAAAGTGTTAAAGGCTATTCAGGCATTGCCTGCTGACAGCCTCACTGTTGAGGTGTTAAGCCGATGAAGATCAGCAACTGGATGCAGGCCATCAGCTATTGTCAGGAGAAACAGCAACCCTTTGTGTTGGCCACAGTCATAGAACACAAAGGCTCGGTACCACGAGACAGTGGCGCCAAAATGGTGATCACTCAGGACCAGACTTTTGACACTATCGGCGGTGGCAACCTGGAACACATGATTACGCGTAGCGCTCAAACCATGTTACTGGCAAACAATACGGCGATAAAAGTCGAAGAGTACCCTTTATCTGCTAAGCTGGCTCAGTGCTGTGGTGGTTTTGCCAAGGTATTACTGGAAAGCCATCAGATTCAGACACAACAAATCGCCGTATTTGGCGCAGGCCATGTTGCTAATGAATTGCTGCCTATCCTGCAGCGCTTGCCAGTAAGAATACATTGGATTGATGAACGTTCTGATTTATTCCCGGCAACAATGCAAGCCAACGTCAATATCATCGCCACTGATTGCCCTGTCAGCGAATTAAAGTTACTACCAGCAAATACGCTTGTTCTGATCATGACCCACAATCATCAGCTGGATTTCGATTTGGTTAAAACGGCACTCAAGCGAGATGATATTCAATATGTAGGCATGATAGGCTCGCAAACGAAAGCCAAACGATTTCGCTACAAATTAAAACAACGAGAGCTGAGCGATGTCCAAATAAACAAGCTGGTGAGCCCGGTAGGTGAACTCTCGGTGCCGGGAAAAACCCCCATTGAAGTGGCCATTTCCATGGCGGCCCAAATCACCCAGTTGTTGCATCAACCGAAACAGCAAAGCACGACTACTGACGCTGAAAAACACATTCAGGAGGACACTCACGCGTGACCTTACAACAACTCAATCAGCTCAATATTGACGATTGCATTAACTGGTTTGAACAAACCTGTGCGGCGCAAAGCTGGTGTCAAAAAATGACACAAGCCCGTCCCTTTTTAGGTTTATCTGAATTACAAACCAAAGCGGAATTCTTTTGGCAACAATGCAGTCACCAGGACTACCTGCAAGCCTTTGAAGCCCACCCTATGATTGGCGATGTAAACAGCCTGCGAGAAAAATACGCTAGTACTAAAGGCATAGCCAGTAATGAACAATCCGGCGCCCAAAGTGCCAGTGAAGAAACCTTGCAGTCGCTACATCGGCTAAATCAGCAATACCTGGAAAAGCATGGTTTTATCTTTATCGTGTTTGCGACAGGGAAAAGTGCCGGGGAAATGTTACAAATACTGGAAGAGCGGCTGCCCAATGATACCGAAACTGAAATTCAACTGGCGGCTGCCGAACAACTAAAAATTACCCTGCTTCGAATCAACAAACAATTGCAAATGGAAGGCTCAGTATGATCACTTTATCCAGCCATGTTTTAGATACCACCAAAGGGCGACCTGCAGCAGAAATGGCCTTAGTTTTGACCTCGCCAGATGGAAAACAGCATCATGGGGTAACCGATAACGATGGTCGCTGTAAAGATTGGGGCATAGCACACTACGAGGCCGGGATTTATTGTTTGCGCTTTATGTGCAAAGAATACCTGGACAGTTACGCCCCAGACAGTCTGTATCCTTTTGTCGATATCCATTTTGAGATGACAGAAAGTGGCGGCCATTACCACATTCCCCTGTTAATCTCGCCCTTCGGTTTTAGTAGTTACCGCGGCAGTTAAGTAAAAAATTCAGAGAATTAGTTAATTATGAGTATCAAGTTAATCACCGGTCATATTGTCCACTTCCCAAACAGCACAGAATCGCCACAACAGGATGTAGTGGAAATCAAACAAGGGGCGTTAGCCATTGATGGTGAAAAAATCCTGGCAACGGATACGGCTGCGCAGTTAACACAACGCTATCCCGATGCGGAAGTGATAGATTACGGCAACAAACTAGTGGTACCCGGTTTTATCGATACCCACCTGCACTTTCCACAAACAGAAATGATTGCCAGTTTCGGGGAGCAGCTAATAGACTGGCTGAACAAATACACCTTTCCCACAGAGCGCCAATTTGAAGATCCGGCCTATAGCCGAAAGATTGCCGATTTTTTCCTGAACCAACTGTGGCGCAACGGCACCACCACGGCTGCCGTTTGGGCGACCGTACATAAAAACTCAGCAGAACAATTATTTAGTGCGGCGTACGAACGCAATATGCAGATATTAACCGGCAAAGTATGCATGGACCGCCATTGTCCCGACTACTTGCAGGACACGCCTGAGTCAGCGCAACAGGATTCCGCAGATCTCATTGCTGCCTGGCATAACAAAGGGCGCCTGAAATATGCCATAACGCCAAGGTTTGCGCCCACCAGTACCGAAAAACAAATGGCCATGATGGGTGAACTGATGTCCAGTTACAAAGACGTCTATTTGCAAACTCACCTGAGTGAGAATCAACAGGAAATTGCCTGGGTAAAAGAGCTGTATCCCAACAGTAAACACTATCTGGACGTATATGACAGCTATCAAATGGTGACAGAGCGCTCCTTGTTCGGTCACTGTATTCATATGGAAGATGACGAATGGCGACTGATGTCGGAAAAAGGGGCGATTGTCTCCTTCTGCCCTACTTCAAATCTGTTTTTGGGTAGTGGATTATACAATCTCAATAAAGCCAAAGCGTTTAACGTTAAAACGACTCTGGCCACAGATGTAGGTGGTGGCGACAGTTTTAGTATGTTGCGCACATTGGGCGAAGCCTACAAGGTATTTCAGTTACAAAACATCACCATGGATTCGTTGTCTGGCCTGTACATGATGACAAGAGGGGCAGCAGATGCCCTGAAGTTACCTGATATCGGGGATTTTAACGCCGGTACATTTGCTGATTTTACCGTGTTAGATCCGCATTTTAATGAGCTATCTTCATTGCGTTTACAGGACTCTGAGGATGCGGAAGATATTTTATTCGCACTGAGTATGCTGGCCGACGAACGTGCCACAGTGGCGACCTGGATTGCGGGTAAACCCGTATGGCAGGCACATTAATAAAAAATAAAAGGAATAGCCTTTAGTGAAGGCAAACTACAAATAACAGGGATAGCTAAAAACAATAAGTTAAGGGGACTTTTATGTGGGCTGACTGGGTTGCGTTATTTATTCGCTGGTTTCATGTCATAGCAGGCATTGCCTGGATAGGCGCGTCCTTTTATTTTATTTGGCTGGATAACAATCTTCGTCAGCCGCCACAATGGAAAAAAGACAAAGGCATCAAAGGCGATCTTTGGGCTGTGCATGGTGGTGGCTTTTACGAAGTCGCCAAATACGAATACGGCCCGGAGCAAGTGCCTAAAACCCTGCATTGGTTTAAATGGGAAGCTTACGCCACCTGGTTGAGTGGCATGTTACTGTTGATATGGATGTATTACCTGGGGGCCGAAGCTTACCTGATTGATCCGGGTATTAAAGCCATGGATGCCACCACAGCTATCAGCCTGGGCCTGGGGTTCATTTTTGGTGGTTTGTTTATATACGAGATTGCCTGTCGTAGCCCACTGGCAAAATCGGCCGGACTTTTCGCGGTATTCTTAGTGTTGTTTTTAAGTTTATCGGCCTGGCTTGCTACCCAGTGGTTTAGCGGTCGCGGTGCCTTTATTCACGTTGGCGCCCTGATAGGTACGATAATGGCCGGCAACGTATTTTTTACCATAATTCCATCGCAGCGAAAATTGGTACAGGCGGTAACAGATAAAGAGCCCATTGATCCGCAATGGGGCGCCGGTGCGAAACTGCGCTCAGTACATAATAACTATCTCACACTGCCCATTATCTTTTTAATGATTTCAAACCACTACCCCATGACCTACCAACATCCACAAAGTTGGTTGGTACTAGTGGCTATAGCTGCGGTATCAGCCTGGATTAGGCATTTTTTCAACCTGCGCCACATTGGTATAGTCCGACCTTCAATTTTGATTACCGGCGCTATAGGTATGTTGTTTATCGCCATTTGGGTATCAAAACCTCAATCCACGCCGGTGCAAACTTCAGTGGAAACAGCGCCCACAATTCCGGTAAACCAGGAAATAATGGCCTTGATGCAAAAACACTGTAGCAATTGTCACAGCGAGACACCCAGCGATGATATCTTTGTGGTTGCGCCACTGGGATTAAAGCTGGATAGCTGGCCACAAGTATTACAATGGGCCCCCAGAATTCACCAGCGGGTGTCAGTCACCAAAGACATGCCCTTGTTGAACAAAACCGGTATGACCGACGAGGAAAGGCAGCAAATTACAGACTGGTATCATGAGGCCATCAGGAAATAGCCATCCGGTCAGCATGTTGTAAATTTACGTAATTATACTGTACATCGCCACACTGATCCTTACACTGTTAGCCTGCGTAAATGCTAATTTGATAAGGATGAGTTTGGATGACATCTAAGCTGGTTTTCAGTGTGGTTATAGCTGCGGCTTTTTTCTTCAACGCAATGGTCAGCGCGCAATCCGGTAATGGACCTGAGCGGGCAGCGAACATCATTGCCCAACCCCTGCAATTTCAATCTCTGAAATCAGCAATAGACACCATTGGTACAGCGGAGGCTCAGCGCTCGGTCAGTATCTACCCTGCTACATCCGACATTGTCACTGAGGTATTATTTCAGCCTGGTGACTTTGTACAGTCCGGTCAGGTATTAATAAAACTCGACGATCGGCGGCAGGTAATCGCAGTTGAGCGCGCCAAAATCGAACTCGCTGACAGAGAGCGTACACTTACCCGACTGAAAGAAAGCAAAACCCGGGGCGCTGTCACACAAAGCGATGTCGATGATGCCATCACAGAACGTGATTTGGCAAAAGTTCAGTTGCAGTCAGCAGCAGCGGATCTTGAAGACAGAACGGTAAACGCACCATTTTCCGGCTACCTTGGTTTGACCGATGTGGAGCCAGGAGATCGGATCAACACCAATACCTTAATCACCACCATCGATGACCGTTCCAACCTCTATATCAATTTTTCTGCGCCCGAATCCGCGCTGACAATTCTTAACAATGAGGCGATTGTGACGCTATCGCCGTGGAATAATCGCGGTAATGAAATAACGGCTGAGATAGCGCAAATTGATTCACGCATCAATATCCAGGACAGGACACTCAAAGTGCGGGCGATTCTGGATAACCAACATGACGTTTATCGTCCGGGATTGAGTTTCAAAGTCACCTTGCAGCTTGATGGTGAACCCTATCCTGTGATCCCGGAAGCCGCACTTTCCTGGGGAGCAACCGGTGCCTACGTATGGATAGTTCGGGAAGGAAAAGCCAACCGCGAACGGGTTAATATTGTGCAACGCCTGCGTGGCAATATACTGGTCGAAGGCCAACTACAACGTGGCGAATCGCTGGTTATTGAAGGAATTCAGCAACTCAGAGAAGGTCAGGCGGTGCAGGCTTTTAGCAATACCGGCAAGAAACAACTAACCAGTGTGGAGCCCGGCTAATGTCTGAGCTACATACCAGTCACAAAGAAGATCTCCCGTCTCTATCAATTCGACGTCCGGTACTGATCACAGTACTGAATCTGTTGATCATTATTGCCGGTTTGTCGGCCATTCTGGGTCTGGAAGTGCGGGAATTACCCGATGTAGACCGCCCGGTTGTGTCAATTCGCGCCTCCTACCCCGGGGGTGCCCCCGAAACCGTGGACACCGAAGTTACCAGTCGACTGGAAGGCGCTGCTGCCAGAGTCAGTGGTGTAAAAAGTATCAGAGCGCAAAGTGAAGAAGGCTTTGCCAGGGTTGTCATAGAATTCAGACCCGGTATCAATATAGAAGATGCCGCCAACGAAACGCGAGAGGCTATCAGTCAGGTGCAACGGCAACTGCCTGATGAAGTTGAGCGACTTGCCATCGTGAAAGCCGATAATGATGCCGGTGCCGTGGTAAGCCTGACGCTGTCCAGCGATAGTATTGAAATGGAATCGCTAACCGAGATGGTGGAAACGGATATTGCACCGCTGTTTTTGTCTATACCAGGGGTGGCGGATATTCGCATCAATGGTGAACGGGAAAAGGTGCTAAGAGTCACTGTCGATCCTATTCGCCTGGCCAGTTTTGCTTTGTCCTTTTCCGATGTCGCCAGCGCCTTGCGTACAGCGCCATTTGACGTCCCGGCGGGCAGCCTACGTTCTACAGATCAGCAGGTTATTGTGCGAGCTGATGCCACCTCTATAACAGCCAGTGAAGTAGAAAACATCCTGATATCAGGGAATACCCGTGTTGGGGATGTTGCCAATGTGTACTTCGGTCCTGCCGACGCTAACAGTTTTGTACGCCTCAACGGCAAGCCCGTCATCGGGTTAGAAATATTGCGCCAGGCTGGCGCTAACACCATCGAGATATCTGATCAAACTCAGGCGATGGTTGAAGAATTGCGACACCGATTTCCGGCCTTAGAAATACACATCACCGATGATGACGCCCAGTTTATTCGCGGTTCCATTGAAGAGGTGTTAACCTCTCTTTCCTTCACAATTGCCTTAGTAGTTTTTACCCTCTGGCTGTTTTTGGGTTCTTTCAGGGCCACAATCATCCCTGCGCTTTCTATTCCGGTATCACTTATCGGGTCACTTGCGGTTATGTGGATGCTGGGATTTTCCATCAACATACTTACCTTACTTGCCTTAGTGCTGGCAACGGGTCTGATTGTTGATGACGCCATTGTAGTATCGGAAAACATTCAGCGCAGAAAATCACTGGGGTTGGCCAGCAAGGCAGCGGCAGTTATAGGTAGCCGGGAAGTGTTTTTCGCCGTGGTCGCTACCACCGCAGTGTTAGTGGCCGTATTTGTGCCTATCGCCTTCTTACCTTCCACAGCGGGGCGACTGTTCAGAGAATTCGGCGGTGTGTTGTCAGCTTCAGTGATCATTTCCTCGTTTGTTGCGCTAACGCTGGTGCCTGCCTTTAAGGCCAAAATACCCACAGGCAACAATAAAACCATGTTCTCCGGTTTTGGCAACGCCTGTTTATCAGGCTATAAAACAGCATTGGGCTGGTGCTTAACCCGCGGTTTTGTGGTGTTGTTATTGAGTGTTGTGGCAGCCGGGGGCGCTGTCGCCATCTATGACTCAGTGAAAAAAGAACTGCTTCCTCCCGAAGACCGGGGCAATGTCCGTATTTTCGCCCGGGGACCTGATGGTGTGGGTATCGAGTTTATGGACCGACAGGCTGAAAAGATGGAAGACACTTTGCTGCCTTATATGCAAGATGGCAACATCGAAACCATCAAGACGGTGGTCGGTCAGTGGGACCCCAATATTGTCTACATTACGGTCAATCTCAAAGACTGGGGGCAGCGCAGTAAATCACAGCAAGATATCATCGCCGAAATAAGACCTGAATTGAACAAGATTCCGGGCGCACCGGGGCGAGCATTTGGTCCCAACTCTCTAAACCTTAGGGGACAGGGAGGCGGTTTAGAATTTGCGATTACCGGCAATGATTATGACGAAATATACGATGTCGCACAGGATTTCAGCAAAGCATTAGAAAACCGTTTTCCACAAATGGGGCGGGCCGAAATATCCTATCAACCTACTCAACCACAAATGCGGGTGCATATCGATCGTCGCAGAGCAGAAGAGTTGGGGGTTCCCTTTTCTGATATTACCAACACGCTCAGATCTGCCATTGGTGGCTACGATCTGGGGGATCTCAATGTCGGTGATCAGGCTATTCCGATTATGTTGCAGTCCACCTATAAGGACATTGCAGATCCAGCCGATTTAACAAACCTGTATGTGGGCTCAGGTAACGGCAGTTTGGTACCACTTTCCAGTATTGCCTACATTACTGAAGAAGGCGTTGCGGCAGAGTTAGAGCGTCATGCTCAGCGACGGGCCATTGAAGTAGATGTGGACTTACCTGACAGTATTTCCATGGAAGAAGCCGTTACCGGCCTGCGAGAGCTAGCACAAGATGTGTTACCGGATGGCTTTGGCCTGGTGTTTTTGGGCGAAGCACTGACCTTCAGAGAAACCGATCAACAGGTTAACATCACCTACCTGGTGGCTTTTATCATAGTACTTCTGGTTTTAGCCGCGCAGTTCGAAAGCTTTAACAGTGCGCTGGTTGTCATGATCACTGTGCCTTTCGGTATCGCAGCGGCTATTTACGCTGTATTTTTAACCGGCACTTCCATCAATGTCTATTCCCAGATTGGTCTGGTGATGCTGATTGGCCTGTTGGCAAAAAACTCCATCCTGCTGGTGGAGTTCGCTGATCAACTCAGAGACCAGGGACATTCAGTAAAAGACGCGATATTAAAATCCGGTGAAGTGCGTCTGCGCCCAATTATGATGACCCTAATGTCTACGATTCTGGGAGGTATCCCCTTAATCGTCTCCAGTGGTGCCGGTGCAGAGGCCCGAAACGCTATTGGCTGGGTAGTATTTGGCGGACTGGGCTTAGCGGTGGTATTTACCCTGTTTCTCACGCCTGTTTTGTATTTTTGGCTTGCCAGATTTGTAAAACCCCGCAAAGACAACGCTAAACAACTGGAAACAGAGCTGCAATCCGCCGGAGAAAAACTGCAACAGCACAACCAATAGGTTTTGACCTTCTTTGCATCAAAGATTTTGTGATGCTGATAATTGATTGACCTGTTCACCTTACTATGCCAGTCTGCCTGACTAAAAGAATAAGGAGATCATAATGTTGCGTTTGGCTCTCTGGCTATTTGTGCTGATTTCAGCGCCCGTGTTGGCCTTGAGTAGTAAGGCTGTACTCGAAATTAAAGACGACAGGTTTGAACAGGAACTCAGATTTAATGTCTCTTTGCCCCGCTCTTATCAGCATGATCCAGAAAAACAGTATGTGCTGATGTTCGATTTCCATCCTGTATCCCACACCTATCTTGCCGGATTACACGACTGGATGAGCCACAACGGCGAATGGCCCTGGCTGGAAACCATTATCGTTTCTCCAGAGATGGGCAATCCAGTAGGCAAGTTATTTGACAGCAGTGGCAAACAAACACCATTGCTGGACTTTTTTGAAGAACAACTCATTCCTGCCATCGACGAGCAATATCGTACTAATGGTTTCAGAATTATCAGTGGATTTCGCTACAATGGCTCTGTGGTATTGTCTTCCCTGCTCAATAAGCCACAGTTGTTTGATGCCCATATTGCCATCAGCCCTGAATTAAAAGACGACGTAGCGGGATTGCTAACAGGCTACAAGAACAAGTTAGCGCAATTGCCAGCTAAGCCTCGCTTTTTGTTTTTAGCGCACGCAGAATCCGTCAAGGAAGACCATCAATTGGATGAGTATCAGCAATTAGCGCAAACTATCCTGCAAAAACAACCCGCGCATTTAGATTATCACTATCGAACCTATCAACAACACTACCATATGTCTTTGCCGCCCCTGGCCACGATAGAAGCGATTGAACTGATATTTAACGACATCCATCGCGGCCTTCCAGCGGATTCCCCCATATCGAATCAGGGAGTAAATGCCATCGTGCAACACTACCTATGGCTCTCTGAGGAAAAATACGGGTTTCCGGTATCCGCGAAACGCTCTATCCGCAATTTGGCAGAACATCAATTACCGCTAAACCCGGACCAAGCTATTTCCACCTATAAAAAACTTATCGAATTAAACCCGGAAGATGCCTACAGTTATCACTACCTGGCAGATGCCTATGCCCAAACTAATCAACCAGAAAAAGCCATTAAACTACAAAAGCAGGCTGTCGCTCTGGCAGCCGAACTAGCTACCTGGCATCAAAAGCGTATGAAGCGATTTTTAACCCAATATGAGAGTGAAACTGGTAAATGACTGCATCTAAAAAGACGTTAGCAACTGGCATGTTGTTACTGGTGGCAATTTTGGCAGCTGGCACAGCGATAGCCCACATGTCCTGTATTTATTTAGGTCCTCAGTGCTTCGAGGCTCAGTATGCTCCGGTGGAAATTGTCGAATCAGCCCGACAAGGAACACTGCTGGCTCCGCTTGGCACCATTTTTGTCTCTGCACTATTTTTAGCAGTTACGGCGTATGCACTGTCAGCCGCGGGTATTATTCGCGTTCTTCCGCTGTTAAAGGCTGGTATAATAACGATTTCCTCTCTATGTGTTATCAGAGGCATCTTGCCAATGCAGTTAAAAATACGCCATCCAGAACTGGTAGATTTGAGTAACTTACTGATTGGACTCACCTGGCTGCTTTGCGGTGTTTTCTTATACCTTGGCTATCGGATGATGAATCAACAAAAAATAACATCATGAATAAGCTTCACGTCTCGCTATTTTTTATTATTGCGGTTATTTATACGCTGACCAGCCCATTGGCACCCTATCCTTTTAGCCCGCTGGTAAAGGTGCTTCCTGTGGTTTTACTGGCACTGCTGGCTTACCAACAACTACCGCCGGGTTATCGCAGATATCCATTGTTAGCGTTGTGTTTCAGTGGTTTAGGCGACGTCTTGCTGGCATTGCAGTTTGAACAAAATTTTATGGCAGGCTTAAGCGCTTTTCTTATCGCTCATGTTTTTTACATCATCTGTTTTGCGCGGTTTGTCAACGATGAGCACATTTACAAAGCCCGGTTCAGACATCTGGCGGCGCTGGCTATGTTGATATATTCCTGGTTTATGGCTCAATGGGTAATGCCACAAGAAGTGGTTTTACGATATGCCGTTATTCTTTATGTTGGTGTAATCAGTTTTATGTGTATCACCGCTATTTTTTCCGCACAAAAGTCTCAAAGATTACACCTGTATGGCGCATTGATTTTTGCGGCATCAGACACTCTGATCGCATGGAATGCCTTTCGACATCCCATCCCTTTCGCCACAGTCTGGATTATGGCCAGTTATTATCTGGCCCAATATCTGATTTTACGCGGCATCATTGGCATTACGGCAAGCGTTCACCACGAGAAGTAACATACAGCTGATACCACTGTTCACGGCTCAGTTGCACCTCTGTGGCTTGTGCACAGGCTTTAATACGTTCCGGATTAGTGGTGCCAATAATGGGCTGAATGTTCGCAGGATGACGCATCAGCCAGGCCAGTACGATAGCTTCTTTTGAAACCTTGTACTCTTCCGCCATGATGGCCACCAAATTCGCGGTTGCGATCACATTTTCAGGTTGTCCGTCGAGATTGCGTCCGGAGAACAATCCTTGCGCCAGGCAACCCCAGGCCTGTATTTGCAAATTGTTACTGCGACAATATTCGATGATACCCGGTGAAAAGTGGTTGGCAGTGCCAGAAGCCATACCCGCCGTAACACTCTCGTTTAACCAGTCCAGATTGCGCAAACTCATTTCCATCTGATTGGCAATTAATGGTTGCGACAGTCCCGACTGTAAGTAAGCAATTTGATGAGCATGCATATTGGAAACCCCAAAGTGCTTTACCTTGCCCTGCTGCTGCAACTGGGAAAATGTTTCTGCTACTTCGGCCAATTCCATCAATGGGTCAGGACGATGCAATAACAGGATATCCAACTGCTCTATATTCAAACGGGCCAAAATGCCGTCTACAGACTGAGTAATCCAGGATTTTGAAAAGTCATAGCGTCCGGGTGCTAATTCATCATCAAATTTAATACCGCATTTGCTTTGGATCACCAGTTGCTCACGCAGTTCAGGGCGCTGCTTTAATACCTCACCAAACACCGATTCAGCTTTACCCATAGTGTAGATATCGGCGTGGTCGATAAAGTTAATCTTACCCTCAAGCGCTGCGTCCAGCGCCTGATGCATTTCTGATACATGCGTGGCTTGAAACGGATCATTGCTCCAGTCGCCGCCGAACCCCATACAACCCAAACCAATGGAACTTACCGACGGAAAAGATTGTGCTAACGGAATAGATTTCATATTTTTATTGCTCCTCGTTTATACCGGAAAACCCCAGAGTCCAATATTGTCAAAATGAACCCGTTTTGGTTGTTGTAACAAAAACAATACTGATGCAGCCAGGTCCTCGGGTTGCAACCAACCGGATTTTTGTTCTGCATTCGAGCTGGCTGCTGGCACCTGTACTAGCCCGGGGCACAAACTGTGCACCTTTATACCAAACTCCCGTACCTCTTCCTGTAACGCCAGACCTAGCCCCAAAACACCAAACTTAGCTGCACAGTATGGTCCCGCTTCGGCATAACCGTTTTTAGCAGCCTGAGATGCAATGTTAATAATAAAGCCGTCTTTCTGGTTTTGCATGGTAGGAAGTACAGCCTGACTAAGTAAAAAAGTGCCTTTAGTACAGGTATCCAGAACCAGGTCCCAATTTTCCTCGGGACAATCAATGATCTTATCCGTTACACCCAAACCAGAGTTATTAATCAATATATCTATCCTGCCAAAGCTCTGTAACGTTTCAGAAACGAGCCCCTGAATATCTGACTTAACCCGTACATCTGCAGCGACAGCTAAACATTTAGCGTCATACTGCTCATTTAACTTTTCGGTAGTTTCGGCTAATAGCGCCTGGCGGCGGGAACTGATAACCACGTTTACGCCCTGCTTCAGCAGGGATTCTGTGATGGCCAGGCCAATACCTGTGGCCCCGCCAGTGACTATTGCCACCTTATTTGCGAGAGTGCTCATAAAAACTCCTATGGAAAATACGAATGAAAAACTATGACCAGCTTACATTAAAAGCGTAAATGAATTGACCGATATGGGACGGTGTCATTAGTAAGGTATTTGAAACAATTGCCTTCACAACATTAAAATTCCCGTACAACTGGCGCATGCCTGAAAATTTTGGAGTGAAGAAAGACAGGGGAATATAGAGCATGGTTACCACAAAATAACCTTGCCATAAAGATTGGCTAAAATAACGTTCGTCAAATGCCAACCCAAATAACCCGATCAAGCCAAACAGCACAACGATCACATCCACTGTATCCTGTGCTTTGTAGCCTTTGCTGTTTTGTTGCCATGTGCCGTTGGACAGATCAAACAAGCGTCCAATTATTGAAATTACAACCAGCAGAGAGGTATACCAAAAAACGATTGTCCAACTCATTTTTGATTCTTCTTAAGCCATTCGTTTAACAGTTTTATTTGCCCACATTTATAAGCTGCGTAGGTGATCCTGAGTGAATTACTCAGTATCTCGCTATCTGTCCATCCGGTTTTCTCCCGCAGCTCGGCATAACAGTCAACGGCCTCAGGGTTAACGTAGCCTCTCAGCATTTTTTTACCTTCGGCTTTTTGTTTTTCTCTGAAGCGCTTTTGTTTGTCGGCATTTTCTTTGAGGCGATTTTTAACGTTGCTCATTTCTATAAAAAGTCATCCCTTTTATGCAACTATACCCTTTCCCGCGATGAATGAAAGTTTCACCTGAAAATTGCACAATTTATACTCTGTACCAAGCCGCCAACCGTAAAAATAACCGGTAAAAAGACTAATCAGACTTGTTTAGCGAACAAGTGTTCGCTAAATTAGCCGCAAATTTTTAAACAGTGAAGTGCATAAGATGTCAGAAAGAAAGAATCAGTTTGATAAAGAAGACCTACTTAGTTGTAGCCGTGGTGAACTATTTGGCCCTGGTAACAGCCAATTGCCTGCGCCTAATATGTTAATGATGGATCGCATCGTTGAGATCAGTGAAGACGGCGGAGACAACGGCAAAGGTTACATCCACGCTGAACTGGATATCACTCCGGATCTGTGGTTCTTTGATTGTCACTTCCCAGGCGATCCTGTTATGCCTGGCTGCCTGGGTCTGGACGCAATGTGGCAACTGGTTGGCTTTTTCCTGGGTTGGAGTGGTGGTCCGGGTAAAGGCCGTGCTCTGGGTGTAGGCGAAGTCAAATTTACAGGTCAAATCCTACCGACGGCCAAAAAGGTAACTTATAAGATCACTATGAAGCGCGTAATCAAGCGTAAATTATTCATGGGTATTGGTGACGGTGTGGTAGAAGTAGATGGTCGTCCGATTTACGAAGCGAAAGATCTCAAAGTTGGTCTGTTCCAGGACACCAGCAATTTTTAATTAAGGTCCATATATACAAAAGCCCCTCTACCGGGGCTTTCGTTCTCTCTAAAATACGTTTACGAAGATTGTGGTTTTTATTTTACAAGACCTAAGCTTCGATCTTCCATGGCAGCTCTCCAACCACCAAGCCACTGAGATCGTGCCTCTACAGCCTGGAATGGACAGTTGTCTTTCGCCCTACCAGAAATACCAGCTTGATACCCCTTTGCGTGGGCCCGAGATAATTTATCGCGCTTTTGTCTTTTCATTTTCACCTCTTTATCAATTGCTGTTTGTAGGCTTTATGCCCACCCCTATGAAATAGAGGATCCTGACCTTGTGTTCAAGGTTTAATTTTTACGCCGACCACTTGACAACACATAAGTAAATGAAATCCATACAGCTTTTTCTTTACAACATTTTTTCATAAAAATTACATTTTTAATTACACGCAATTAACGACTAAATTTTATGAATAAAAACGCATAAAAAAGCCGCTTGAAGCGGCTTTTCGAAAAGTCTGATTGTTCTGCGATTATTATTTTTTGAAGCGTCTGAACATCATCAAAAATGGCAAAAACAGCAAACCAAGTCCCATGGATCCACCCTGCCTTTCCGGCGCAGCATCGTCGTCATCGGAATTGTCACAAGAGTCAATCTCACCGCCAGGAATTGGGTTTAACTGAACTGTGATTAAGGTATCCACCAGGTCTTCAGAACCATCGTCATTCAATGCCAGATTACCCTGTACGTCTGTATCAGCGCGTCTTACACGAGCTAACGCGGCAATTTGTCCGCTGTCATTAATGCTGTGAGCCTGCACTATGGTATAGGGAGTTTCACAGCCCAGCAGGTCATTTAAATTCTGGAAGGTGCCATCGTTAACATCATAAATAAAACCTTCGCGACGACGAGTACTGCTCAGCGTTGTTTCAACTTCGCCCTCGCCCACAATCTGACCATTGTTGTTGATACTTCTGGCAACACTGGATGAGCCAGGGAAAAAGTCATCCGGGAAGGTGATTTCATTGGAATCAACGTTATAGACAAAAAACTTACTGCGTTCGATTCCGTTTATTTGCTTAACACCGTACCCCGTAACCAGGTTATTGTCGTTGATATCGGTTGCGATACTGCTTAAGTACTCGTTGCGATCCGTAAAGCTGATAATTTCCTCACCAGAGAAAACCGCAGCGTAAAAGCTGGCAAAATCATTGTTATCTTCATAAAAGTTTGATGTTCGACCCACGGCAATTCCGTTGTCATTAATAGCCATCGCTTCACTGGTAAACAAACGCTCATCGTCTTCTTCGCGTTCAAAAGGGAGCTCATAGGTAACTTTATTAACGACGTTACCATCCGTATCTAACTGCCATATAGCAGCCCGACGGTTGTGGGTGCTATATAAGGTTCCCTGTAGGCTCTGTAAGCAGGTTTCAATAGGCTGGTCGCCACGCTCTTCGTCATCTTCACAATCTGCAACCGCATCCACAATACTGTCTCTGGGATCGAAGATTTCCATACCCGCGACCATCAAACTATTGTTAATATCTCGGGCTTCAGAATATCCGCCAGCCAAATCTGAATCAGAAGTTAAACCGACAGTAATACCATTGAGATCTACAAATGCCCTGGTAGTGTGCTCACGTACCAAAAAG
>JYMV01021852.1_pt1 | contig 27069 bp, 25 predicted proteins | sample 338911 | NCBI WGS metagenome assembly JYMV01 (sample SAMN03354496, study PRJNA234377) | hydrothermal vent metagenome | biome: Deep sea; feature: Hydrothermal plumes at the Eastern Lau Spreading Center, Western Pacific Ocean; material: Seawater | place: Tonga | collected 2009 | depth 2000 m m
CCTTTTAAAAACCAGACAAAATAGGTCAGACCTACTTGAAAATAGGGTTCTTAATGAAGAAAGACTTATACCATTTTTGAAAGAAGAAATTATTATCAAAGTGGAATTATTAAACAAAGCAGTCTATGTAAAATGGCCGAAGGACTTTTAAGTTAGATTTATGCGTTTTGATGTAATTACACTTTTTCCAGATCTTATAAAAAATTCCTTTGATCATGGCATTACAGGAAAAGCTTTAAGCAGTAAGAAGATATTGCTTAATACGTTCAATCCCAGAAATTTTTCCGAAGATATTAATAGAAAAGTAGATGATCGCCCTTATGGAGGAGGTCCAGGAATGGTTATGCAAGCAGAACCAATGATTGCAGCCATCAGAGAAGCAAAAAAACAATCAAAAAAACCTCATACAATTTTTATGTCTCCTCAAGGAAAGATATTTGATCAAAATAAAGCTGAACAGTTTTCCACAATGGAACATCTGGTGATTGTTTGTGGCAGATATGAAGGGATAGACCAAAGAATTATTGAATCAGAAATTGATGAAGAGTGTTCTATTGGTGGATATATTCTTAGCGGAGGTGAACTACCTTCTTTGATAGTGATGGATTCGGTAAGCAGAATTATTGAAGGAGTCTTGGGAGATCCTGATTCTGCTAGAAAAGACACTTTTAGTAATGGTCTACTCAAACACCCCCAATACACGAGACCTGAATCAGGAGCATATGGTGATGTTCCGAAGATCCTGCTAAGTGGAGATCATGAACTGATTAGAAAGTGGCAACTTAAACAATCCCTTTTAAAAACCAGACAAAATAGGTCAGACCTACTTGAAAATAGGGTTCTTAATGAAGAAGAGCTTGAGCTTATAGAAGAAATTATACGTGAAGAACAATCTTAATCTGGTAAGATGGGCGCCCAAAATTACCCTCAGAATTAAATAAGACTAGTGAGCAAAAATAAGTACATTCAACAAGTAGAATCTGGACAACTCAGAGAAGACATTCCTGAGTTCTCTCAAGGGGATACCGTTGTTGTCCAAGTTAGAGTTGTAGAAGGTTCTAGAGAAAGGCTACAGCCTTTTGAAGGAATAGTAATAGGAATTAAAAAAAGAGGCTTGAGATCAGCTTTTACTGTAAGAAAAATTTCTAATGGGGTAGGGGTAGAAAGAACATTCCAGACACACAGCCCAATAATTGGTAGTATTAAAGTGAAGCGCAAGGGAGATGTTAGACAGGCAAAACTATACTACTTAAGGGAATTAACCGGCAGAGCAGCAAGAATTAAAGAGAAACTAGATAAGTAACTCTTTACGCTGTTTAAATTCATGGTCAGCGCCAACATCTCATCAGATAGACTGATAGATGGCTTTATAGATAACATATGGTTAGAGAAAGGTTTAAGTCAAAATACTCTTAATGCCTATAGGCAGGATCTCTCCAATTTTAGTAATTGGTTAAAGCCTGTCAATTTAGAAAATGCCGACAGGATTACTCTCCTTGATTATTTAGCTTATCGACTTAAACAAGGTTATAGCAGTCGTTCAACCGCTCGTTCTCTTTCTAGTTTGAGAGCTTTCTACGCCTATCTTCTTTCTAAATCATTAATAAGTGACAATCCCACAGCAAAAATTCAAAGTCCTAAGTTAGGACATAGCTTGCCAAAAATACTTTCGGAAGAGGATGTAGAAAAATTAATCAATGCGCCTAATACCAAAGAACCTCTTGGTTTAAGAGACAGGGCTATGCTTGAGCTTCTTTATGCTTGCGGTCTTAGAATTTCTGAACTTATAAATCTAGAAGTTCTAAATCTTAATATTAGACAGGGGGTAGTAAAAGTTTTAGGTAAAGGGAGTAAAGAAAGGTTAGTGCCAATGGGGGAGCCAGCACTAGATTGGATTTCTGATTATCTTACTTATGGAAGAGAACAACTGCTAACAGATACCAAAAAAAGTTCCATTCTTTTTTTAAGCAATAGAGGCACCGGAATGACTAGACAGACTTTTTGGTATCGTATAAAGCTATATGCCAATAAAGCTGGGGTTGATCAGAGCCTGTCTCCACATACTTTAAGGCATGCTTTTGCAACTCATTTAATAAATCATGGGGCAGATTTAAGGACTGTACAATTATTATTAGGGCATACTAGCCTTTCTACAACGCAGATATACACTGAAGTGGCTAGACATAGAATGAAAGAATTACATAGAGAGCATCATCCTAGAGGTTAGTTATGAAATCTTATAACACTTTAATTAGTATATTTTTCACGATACTTTTATCTCTTGGATGTTCTGATTCTGTTGGTGACCAAATTGAGAAAGATTTAACTATTTCTGAAATAAAGAAAAATTTAAGTGAAATGCTTCCTGAATCTATAGAAATTATTTCAATTGAACAAACAGATATTGAAGGCTATTTAGAAGTTAATCTTAAAGGCATAGAACCTCTGTTTGTTTCCAAGGATGGAAAGTACTTAGTCTCTGGAGATATTTTTGAAATAACCGATAAAGGCTTAATAAATAAATCCGAAGCAAGAAAAAATTACCTTAGAAAAACAACTCTTAGTAAGCTCGATAAGTCAGATTTTATAACTTTTCAACCAAAGAAAGTAGAACACTCAATCTTTGTTTTTACCGATGTTGATTGTGGCTATTGCAGGCAATTTCATAGACAAATTAATGATTATCTAGATTTAGGCATCCAAGTTAATTATTTAGCTTTTCCCAGAGCTGGGGTGGACTCAGACTCTTTCAACAAGATTGCTTCGGCATGGTGTTCTTCACAACCCCATGAGGCTATCACTGAACTTAAATTGGGGTATGAAATAAAAGAAAATATTTGCTCAAATAATCCTGTTGAAAAGCACTTTAATTTAGGCAATAGCCTTGGCGTATCTGGAACTCCTTCAATTATTACTTCTGAAGGTAGACTTATCCCAGGTTACATCCCCCCTGAAGAACTTATTGGATTATTAAGTAGCTAAAAATTAGAATCGCATCTTATGGATATTGATTTTCCTAGAGTTAATAAGTTGCCACCTTATATTTTTGATGAGATTCAAAAGCTTAAGATGGAAGCAAAGGTTGCAGTTTCTCCTGGAATTGGATTTGGTGACTATGGTGAAGGGTATGTAAGGTTCTCTTTAATAGAGAATGAGCATAGAATAAAACAAGCAGTAAGAAGCATTAAGAAATTTATCTCCTCTCAAGAAAAAATCCACGTACTCGGCTAAAAAAATGAAAACTTTGAAAGTAGGTCTTTGTGGCGCTGGAAATGTTGGACGCGCTGTTTTAAGAACTTTAATTCAATCTTCTCAACTTCTTGAAGTTCAAGGAGGAGTTCATTTTGATATAGTTCAAGTAGGCGCTAGAAGAGGAAAGGAAGTTGTTCCATATGAAGGAATAAATATCACTACTAACTTAGAAGATGTAGCTACTAATCCAGATGTCGATGTGTTGGTAGAGGTCATAGGTGGAGTTAATTTTGCTTATGAATTGGTTACAACCGCGTTAAAAGAAGGCAAGCATGTAGTCACTGCCAATAAGGCACTTATAGCTTCTCATGGAAATGAGTTATTTACTTTGGCTAAAGAAAACAATGTTGAGATTGGTTTTGAAGCTTCAGTGGCTGGGGGAACCCCAGTTATTAAGGCCCTCAGGGAAGGTTTGGTTGCTACTAAAGTTAAATGGTTTGCAGGTATTTTAAATGGCACTAGTAATTTCATTCTTACCGAAATGGAATCTAATCAATCAACTTTTGAATCAGCTTTGAAAAAAGCTCAAGAACTAGGTCTCGCTGAATCTGACCCCAGTTTGGATATCAATGGTACTGATGCTGCTCAAAAGGCAAGCATTCTTGCAGCCTTAGCGTTTCATGTCCCTTTTGATTTTTCCCTTGTCAGTTTTGAGGGAATAGAAGAAATAGAGTTAGAAGATCTTGGGTATGCTAAGGAATTGGGGTATTCAATAAAACATATAGCTCATGGAGAGTTGGAAAACAACGTTGTTTGTGTGAGCGCTTATCCAACTTTAGTAGACAATGAAACTTTGCTTTCACAAGTAGGAAAGGAGATGAATGCCCTAGAGATTTTCTCAGAAGGCATCGGTTCCACTGTTTATTACGGTCCTGGCGCGGGTCCAGAGCCAACGGCTTCTGCTGTAATAGCTGATTTGGTTGATATTGCTAAAGGGGGCTGGGATTTAGATATTAATTCTGATGATCAAAATAAATTGGAAGTGTCAGATCGCAAGAGAGCAGCTCGATATTACAGATTACAAGTTAATGATGAGCCTGGAGTCATAGCTAAAATATCCTCTTTGTTCGGTGATCAAAACATAAGTATCGAAGCCTTGATTCAGCATGAAGCCAAGTCAAAAGAGAATCTGGAATCTATCTCAGTGGTCATAATATCTGGAGAAATCTCAAACAATGAGGCGGTTAAACTGAAAAATGCATTGGAAGACTTACCGGAAGTTTTTTCTGGAGTGAAGAAGTTCAGAATTCACGCAGGCGAGAAGTAATGCAATATATTAGTACACGGAATTCTTCCTTAAGAAAGTCATTTAGTGAGGTTTTACTGGGCGGTCTTGCCCCAGATGGGGGTCTTTATATGCCTCTGCAAACTTTTAGGTTCTCCATTGATCAGATAGAAAATTTAAATTCTTTAACTTATCAGGAAATAACTACCGAGATACTCCATCAATTTGTTTCAGACGAGATAAATAAGAAGGATTTTGAAAACATAGTAAATAATGCTTACCAAGTCTTTGATAGTAAAGATGTTGTTAACTTAGTTAAATTAGAAGATCAAAGATGGATCTTAGAGCTATTTCATGGTCCTACGTTAGCCTTTAAAGATGTTGCGATGCAGCTTCTTGGAACACTGCTTGATCATTTTGCTCAAAAGAAAGAGATAAAAATTGCCGTTTTAGGTGCAACTTCAGGCGATACAGGTTCGGCTGCGATTTCTGCCTGCTCTAGATATAAGAATGTTGAAGTATTTATTTTGTATCCGCATGAACGGATCACTGAAGTTCAGAGGAAGCAGATGACAACTACGCAGGCTACAAATGTACATGTCTTATCGGTTCAAACTGATTTTGATGGGTGCCAAGCTATGGTTAAACAACTGTTCTTAGATGAAAGCATCTTGTCTAATCAAACCAGATTCGTAGCGGCAAACTCAATTAACTGGGCTAGATGTATGACCCAGTCTGTTTACTATTTTTGGACTTATTTAAGACTGAAAGAAGAGTTAAATCAGATGACCTTTTCTATACCTTCAGGAAATTTTGGACATGCTTATGCAGGTTGGCTGGCAAAAGAAATGGGCCTCCCTATCAACAAAATATTTATAGCTACAAATAGCAATGATGTTTTGCACAAACTCTTTTCAGAAAATTCCTATAAAAAAGGTAAAGTCAGCCAAACTCTAGCCCCAAGTATGGATATTGCAGTAGCAAGTAATTTTGAAAGATTGTTGTTCAACTTATATAAAAATAATGCTGAGATGTTACAAACAGCAATGTCTTCGTTTCCACAAAATGAGATTTCATTACCCCTAGAATCTTGGAAAGAGGTTGAAGATTTCTTTCTTAGCTTTCCTAGTTCAGATCAAGAGATTCTTGAAGAGATCAAAAGCACTTATGAGCAACATAATTACGTTCTGGATCCACATACAGCAACAGGAGTAAGGGCAGCCAAAGAATTAGCCCAACCCAATCAATCTGTTATAAGCATGGCAACAGCACATCCGGCTAAATTTATGGAAGCTATTCAACAGTCGTTGGGTGAAGAGGCTGTTGAGATACCCGGACAATTACAGGCCATAGCGGATAAAGAGGAAGATTTTGTAATACTACCGGATAATATAGATAAGGTGAGAGAATACATCCTGTCATCGCTGGAATAAGAAATGGTTGAAGTTACTTCAATAAATGAAGATTTAAAGGATCAGGTTAATCGAATTGATGCCTTAAGGGGGTATCTTTGACCTTGATAACAAACAAGCTCACTTTAACGAATTAACCGAAAAGCTTAACGATCCCAAGCTTTGGGAAGATCCAAAAAAAGCTCAAGAGCTAAACAAAGAAAGGGTACATCTAGAAAAAGAATTAAAAGCCTTTATTGATTTAGCGCAGGCTATTAAAGACGCGTCAGAGTTATCCGAATTAGCCCTTTCAGAAAAAGATGAAGAAGCTCTTGTGGAGCTTGTTGAAGAAATTGAAAACAATGAAAAAAAACTATACCAATTAGAATTCCAGAGAATGTTTTCAAACCCCATGGACCCTAATAATGCTTTCCTCGATATCCAGTCTGGTTCTGGAGGAACAGAAGCTCAGGATTGGGCTGAGATGATCATGAGGATGTATTTAAAATGGGGCGAATCAAAAGGATTCAATGTAGAAATGATTGAAGTTTCTCCTGGGGAAGTGGCTGGAATTAAAAGCTCTGCCATTAAGTTTGAAGGAGACTATGCATATGGATGGCTCAGAACAGAAACAGGCGTACATCGATTGGTAAGAAAATCTCCTTTTGATTCGGGCAGTAGAAGGCACACTTCTTTTGCCTCAGTATTTGTTTCTCCTGAGATTGATGAAACCATTCAAATAGATATAAACCCTTCAGACCTTAGAATTGATACGTACAGGGCTAGTGGGGCTGGAGGGCAGCATGTCAACAAAACTGACTCAGCCATTAGAATCACCCATGAGCCTACAGGGGTTGTTGTTCAGTGCCAATCTCAACGATCCCAACACAAAAACAGGGACAAGGCCATGCAACAACTCAGAGCAAAATTGTATGAAATAGAAATGCAAAAATTAGATGCAGAGAGGCAGTCTTTGGAAGATTCTAAATCAGATATAGGATGGGGGAGCCAAATACGATCTTATGTGTTGGATTCAGCCAGAATTAAAGACTTAAGAACCGGTTACGAAACTTCGAATTGCTCCGCAGTTTTAGATGGAGATCTTGATAGTTTCATTGAAGCGAGCCTTAAAGCTAATATTTAGTTAAAGTATGCCTAATGACCGAAGAAATTTCACAAAATGAACTATTAGCTCTTAGGCGTGCAAAGCTTGATGACTTAAGATCTAAAGGAAATGCTTTCCCTAACGATTTTAAACGGGATGCTTTAGCAGAAGATCTTCACACTTCTTACGATTCTCTTGAGAAAGAAAAATTAGACAAGGAAGCAGTTCAGGTCTCAATTGCCGGTAGAGTCATGTTGCAACGCATCATGGGGAAGGCGAGTTTCATTACCATTCAAGACCTTACTGGACAAATACAAGCGTACATAAAGTCAGATAATGTAGGAGTAGATACTTACAAAGAATTTAAAAAATGGGACATAGGGGACATTGTAGGCTTAAGAGGAAAACTATTCAAAACCAAGACCAACGAATTAACAGTAGAAGCAGATAGCTTTTTCCTTCTAACAAAATCTTTAAGACCTTTGCCAGAAAAACATGCCGGCTTGGTAGACACGGAGCAAAGATACAGAAAAAGATATTTAGATCTACTGACTAATAAAGAAAGTCTCGAGGTGTTTAAAACTAGAAGCAAACTTATAAGTGAGATAAGAAATATTTTCATTGAAGACGGTTATCTGGAAGTTGAGACACCGATGATGCATCCAATCCCTGGGGGAGCTACCGCGCGACCATTTATAACCCATCACAATGCACACGATATGGATTTATATTTGAGAGTGGCTCCTGAACTGTATCTAAAAAGATTGGTAATTGGGGGCTTAGAAAAAGTATTTGAGATTAATAGGAATTTTAGAAATGAAGGCATAGATACAAAGCATAATCCTGAGTTCACTATGCTTGAGTACTATACCGCTTATGCTGATTACGAAGACCAGATGGATTTCATGCAGACTTTGTTGAAGACATTAGCAGAGCGGGTTTTGGGTAGCCCTGTTGTTGAACAAAATGAAAAGAAATATGATCTATCTAGGTCTTTTGAAAGGCTTACTTTATTAGATTCTATAGTTAAATATCTTGGGGTTAAAAAAGATCAGCTTGAAGAAAGAAAAGAGTTGGAAGAGATAGCGAAGAAATTAGGGGTTGAGAATATTAAGGAAGCTTCGGATGGTAAATTGCAGTTAGAAATATTTGAAAAAGGGGTAGAGAGTCAATTAGATGAACCTACTTTTATCGAAGGCTATCCTAAAGATGTGTCTCCACTTTCTAGATCGCAAGATGAAAATGCAAGCTACGTCGATCGTTTTGAATTGTTCATTGGAGGGAGAGAAATTGCCAATGGTTTCTCAGAGCTTAATGACCCAGATGAGCAGGCAGAAAGATTCAAACAACAAGTTGAACAAAGGGCATCAGGTGATCAAGAAGCAATGGAATATGACGAAGAATATGTGGAGGCTTTAGAGTATGGCCTTCCACCTTGTGCTGGTGTCGGAGTAGGCATAGATAGATTGGTAATGCTTTTTACAGGAACCTCTTCTATCAGAGACGTTCTTTTATTTCCTCAACTAAAGCCCATAGGAAAAGACTAATCCACTAAATCTTTGACAGCTTCCTTTTCTGACAATAATTCTTCAGTTGTCACTTTGATTTTTGATTTGGCAAAATCGTTTAGTTCTATTCCTTGAACAATTTCAACAGAACCTTGAGCTGAAGTTCTTAAAGGAAAGCCAAAAATTAAGCCTTCAGGTATTCCGTAACTTCCATCGCTTGGAACAGCTGCACTAAACCAATCTCCCTCTGTAGTTTGGCTATCAACAGCTTTTACTGTGTCTATTGCTGCATTTGCTGCTGAGGCAGCAGAGGAAGCACCTCTGGCATCTATAACAGCCTTCCCTCTTTGTTGAACAAGAGGCAAATATTCGTTTTCAATCCAGTCGAGGTCATTGATAGCTTCAACTGCACTTACACCATCAATTTTTGCGTTGTAAGGATCTGGGTACATGGTGGGGCTATGATTTCCCCAGATTGTCATGTTAGTCACTGAGGCTATGTCCACACCTGCTTTTTCGGCCAATTGTGCCTTGGCTCTATTGGCATCAAGAGCGGTCATGGCAAACCAACTTTGAGTAGGATTATTAGATTTTGTTCTTCCAATTAAGGCATTAGTGTTAGCAGGATTTCCCACCACCAAGATTTTTGCATCTTCCTGAGCTAATTCACCTATAGCTTCTCCTTGGCCTGTAAAGATACCTCCGTTGATTCTCAACAAATCACTTCTCTCTTCAATTTTTTTCCCATCAACGACTATTCCTCTTGGAATGCTGCCAACCAAAAGAATCCAATGAGCATCTTGAACTCCCTCTTTTATATCCGTGGTGGCTAGTAGCGATCCTGTTTGCTTAAATCCGCAATCAATTAACTCCATGATGGTACCTTTAAGTTTATCTACAACTTGAGGAATTTCTATTAATCGAAGGTTGACCTTGGTGTCAGTCCCAAAAGTTTCTCCGCTTATTAATCTCGGAAGCAAAGAATAAGCTATTTGTCCTGCTCCTCCAGTTAGGGCAACATTGATTTCTTTCATCTTTTTCTCCTCTTAATCAGGTTGAAAGATATTCCGTGAGTTCTCAAATTTTACGGTTCCTTTAGCGTTTAACATTTCATTCTGCATCATTTTATTTAAAAGACTCTCATCTTTGTCAGTATTGGCAACAAACCTTCTTCCATCTTCTAGAAGTCCTATGATAATGGCTTTCGTTGGACCTTCTCTCGAATTAACTACAGTGTACGTTTCTATCAATCCTTTTCCATTGGCTTCTTCAATAAATTCTGGATGGTCCAAGTTTTCTATTTCTTTTTGCAAGTGTGATGAATCTATAACTTGGTTCCAGTCTCCAAGAAAAGGATTAGAGGAAAAGACACCAGCTCCATGCTTGGTTAGAAACCAACCATTGGCTGTAACCATACCAAATTTTCCAGGATTCTCTCTTAATTTGGACATCATGCTTGCTATTGAATTTACTACATAAGCACTTCCTGGGCCCCCGTAATACGGCAGTCCTCCGGTAATGGTTAGGTCTCTGTTATCCCCATCTGGAATACCAATCTCTTTCCTTGCGATCTGTACCGCACTTGGAAAGCAAGAATATAAATCAAAAAAGGAAATATCTGCTTGAGAGCAATTTGCTGCATTAAAGATAGCTTGAGAACATTTTTTAATTGCAGGAGAGGAATGTAAGTTTAATCTGTCAGTAACATTCCAGATATCATTCAAACAACCTCCGCCATGCATAAAAATCCACTTGGATTCAGGTATGCCTAATTCTCTGGCCTTTTTGGCCGAAGTAATTACTAAAGCAGCCGATTGGTTCACTCTCATGATTGAGTTCATGTATTTGGTATATGGAAATCCCACCATCCTATTGTTTGGCGTTTCTTCTACAATTTCGTTTGAAGATCTGTGAATTTTGAACCATGCATATTTATTTTGGGAGGCTATCTCGGAAAAACGACTGAAAAGGCGTCCAATATCTTCCCTGTGTTCTTTTGAGCTTTTTCCTTCACTACTCCTTATGCTATTAGCGAATAGGGGATAGACGGCTGAAGGTTCAAAAATACCATGTTTTTGTTCAAACTCACTTCCTAAGTCGCTATTACTGCCTATAGATTCGGGTTCTCCACCAGGATCATCACCCCAGTTAAGTTCTAAACCGGTTTTTATTCTAGAAGTGAGAGTGTCTAATGCTTCTCCGCCCGTTAAAAGCGCACAGTTAAATTGCCCATCTTTTATTCGAGTGCAAATTTCATTGAGTACCAGTTGAGGAGAGTTTCCTCCAGTGGTTGTATAAATTTCATGGGGCACAGTTACCCCTAAAGAATTACCCACGCTCCGTGGCATGTTTGAATAACCCCACAAAGCTGTAGTAGCTGAGTTCCGGTTTGGGGTATCGCCTACAAATCGAATAACTGAAATTGCATCCAGATGTTCATTCAGAGAAATTCTCGCAGAACAATCCGTTATAGCTTTTTCACAAGCCACACTGAGAATATCTAGGTAGTTAAGCCCATCAGGTCCTTTTGTATCCAAGTACTGTGAACAACCAACTAGAACTGGAGTGTTGTCGTTAACCTGAGAGTACAAAGAGTTCATGGCTTATTAATCTAATGTAGCGCGGAAGTCTAACTATTGCGATCTTTTGTAGCAATAGGGGGAGCCTCAAAGTTTTTTTTAGAGTACCATACCGAAAATTATGAAATATGATTTTGACACCATAATCGATCGCGTTGAAACTAGAAGTACGAAATGGCTAAAGTTTGATGACCCAGATATTTTGCCAATGTGGGTTGCTGATATGGACTTTCAATGTCCCCCTGAAGTCATTGATGCCATTAAGAATAGAGCAGATCAAGGCATATACGGGTATACAGAAAGACCAATTGAACTAACTTCTCTACTACAGCAAAGACTGGCAGAGAGGTCTGGATGGGAAATAGATCCTGAGTGGGTAACCTGGATGCCAGGCGTGGTAGTAGGACTGAATGTTGCTTGTCGTACAACTTTAAGTCCTGGTGATATTGCTATGGTTCCTTCTCCTATATACAGGCCTTTTGTTTATGCAACTGACAACATGAACAGGGGGATGCTTAAAACCGACTTAATTAATGTTCAAGGAAGGCTTGAGCTGGATTATGAGTCAATTGATGAACTTATCAATGAAGACGTCAAAATGTTCTTTTTCTGTAATCCTCATAATCCTGGTGGAACCATGTTTAAGAAAGAAGAAATCAAAAAGTTAGTTGATATTTGTGAGAAAAATAAAACGATTATTTGTGCTGATGAAATCCACTCTGATTTACTCTTTGAAACCAACAGAAAACATGTTCACTTAGCTCAAACCAATGAATACGCGGCTAATAACTCCATAACTTTATTGTCACCCACTAAAACTTTTAATATGCAAGGTTTGCCTTGTGGTGCAGCTATTATCCCTAACCCTGAATTAAGACAGGAGTTTAGAAGAAATATGCGAGGCATAGCAGCTCACATAGGGGTTTTTGCCTATACAGCTGCTGAAGCCGCTTACAGGCATGGGGAGCCTTGGTACCAGGCTCTCATGGAATATCTTATTGAAAATAGAAATCTGGTACGTAACGAAATAGGAAAGATAGAAGGTCTATCGCTATATGGTCCTGAAGCAACTTACCTCGCTTGGATCGATTGTTCGGATTCAGGTTTAGACGACCCGTCAGATTTTTTCATAAACGCTGGGGTTGGCGTTCATAGAGGTGATTATTTTGGAGACAACAAATTTGTTAGGCTAAATTTTGGTTGTCCTCGTTCCAGACTGGAAGAAGCATTATCCAGGATAAAAAAAGCTTTTTCACAAAGAAACTAGGTTCCTGTGTACTATTAGCGCCTCAAAATTTTTTAAGGAGAAATTATGGCTATTACTTTTAAAGATCAAGTCGCTATTGTTACTGGAGCAGGTGGCGGGCTTGGTCGTTGTCATGCTTTAGATCTAGCAAAAAGAGGAGCTAAAGTAGTCGTAAACGATTTAGGTGGAAATGTAGAAGGATCTTCAGATGGATCTTTATCTCCTGCCGAAGCGGTTGTGGAAGAAATAAAAGCTGCAGGCGGTGAAGCCATGGCTAATGGTGCAAGTGTCACCGATAAAAGTCAGGTTGAGGCAATGATTAAGGAAGCGATGGATGCCTATGGCAGGATTGATATTTTAGTTAATAATGCTGGAATACTGAGGGATAAAAGCTTCAATAAAATAGAAGAAGAAGATTTTAGAACTGTTTTAGAGGTCCATTTAATGGGCACAGTTAACTGCACAAAAGCTGTCTGGGAAATCATGCGAGAACAGAATTACGGCAGAATCGTAGTAACTACGTCTTCAAGTGGATTGTACGGAAACTTTGGGCAGACCAACTATGGGTCAGCAAAAATGGCTGTAGTTGGGTTAATAAACACCTTGAAGCTAGAAGGAGCAAAATACAATATAAAATGTAATGCTTTAGCGCCTTTGGCTGGTACAAGGATGACTGAGGAGTTACCTGGGATGGGAGACATTCTAGACCAGATAAAACCTGACTTTGTAACTCCTGCCGTTACTTATCTGGTTTCAGAAGAAGCACCCACAGGAACTATTATTGCAGCAGGAGCAGGGGTTTTTGCTCGAGTTATGATCCATGAAACCATAGGGGTTAACCTAGGTACAGGCCAGGATATGACTGCAGAAAACATCGCCTCAAATTGGGATCAAATCTCAGACATGAAGGATGCTAAACCTTGTTATCAGGGAGGAGAACAAGCCATGAAGATTTTCGAGCTCATCCAGAAAGATAAAGGTTAGTGTTCAAAAAAAGACTAAACTCATGCCATAAAGTAATGGACTTTAGGGATCTTGCTGAAAAGCGACTTCCCGCTCCTATGTTCCATTACATTGATGGGGCTGCAGAGGATGAATGGACTTATCGACAAAATACATCAGCCTTTGAACAATTTGAATTAGTTCCAAGATTCCTGGTTGATGTAGATAAGATTGATACTTCCACCACAGTATTAGGTCAAAAAATAGATTGGCCTTTTATCTGCTCTCCTACTGGTTATCATCGTCTTTTCCATCCCGATGGAGAAAATGGTGCTGCAAGGGCTGCAGCAAGAACAGGAACCATTTTTTGCCTGTCTACCATATCTACAACGCTTATCGAAGATGTAGCCAAAGCTTCAGAAGGACCTAAGGTTTTTCAAATTTATGTATTGAAGGATAGAAGTCTGTCGCAGGAATACATTCAAAGATGTAAAGACGCCAATTACGATGCTCTTTGTTTAACAGTAGATGTTCCTTCAAACGGAAGAAGAGAAAGAGACTTGGTAACTGGAATGACGGTTCCTCCTAAGCTTGGCTTAAGTGGTTACATGAATATCGCTAGGCATATAAATTGGTCATTTAATTACATAACCCATCCCCCAACACCTTCGATGGTTAACTTAGAACACAAGGTGCCAGCAGGGTCATCAAGTATGTCTGTAATGGACTTTATGAACAGCCAATTTGATCGTACCGTAACCTGGAAAGATGCAGCGTGGATGATAGAACAATGGGATAAGCCATTTGCTATAAAAGGCATATTGTCAGTAGAGGATGCCAAAATGGCTGTTGAAGTGGGAGCGTCTGCGATTATGGTTTCTAATCATGGAGGACGTCAAATGGACGGTTGTCCAGCACCAATCGAGGTTCTTGGCGATATCATTGATGCTGTGGGTGATCAAATTGAAGTAATTCTCGATGGCGGAGTAAGAAGAGGTACCCATATCCTAAAAGCTTTATCTATGGGAGCTAAAGCCTGTATGGGTGGTCGGGCTTATCTATATGGTTTGGCGGCAGCTGGAGAAGAAGGAGCTTATCGTTCCTTAAAACTATTAAAAGATGAAGTCCAAAACAATATGACCTTACTGGGTTGTACTAAAGTTGATGACATTACACCCGATCGACTGAGAAGAGTTCAGTAAGAATCTTCTAAGCGAATAAATAAATTTCTAACTCTCTCTTTAATTGAGTCTCTTATCTTTCTTTATTCTTTCAAATTATCTTATCTAGAAAATAAAAACTATAATCTACTGTGACTTTTAAGAAAAATTAGATTTGAAAGCTATCCAACCAACTTATTGAAAATAAGATCATTATGCAAAGATTAATATTACCTTTTGTTTTATTTTTTTCGTTTATCTGTGATGCTCAGATAGTCAGCATCAGTAACGGACCTGATGTACAAGAAAAAGTACAAGAGGCTTTAATCTTGGCCAAACCTGGAGACACAATTAGACTTCAAGAAGGTTTTTATAGCTTCTCAGATGGCCTTTCTTTAGATGTTGATAATGTGAAGGTCATTGGTGCGGGAATGGACAAGACTGTGCTCAGCTTTGCCAATCAACAATCCGGTGCACAGGGCTTGTTAGTTACCTCTAGTAAAGTCATTCTTAAAGATTTTGCCATAGAAGACGCCAAAGGAGATGCGCTTAAGGTTATAGGTGCAGATGGTATTTATATGATAAACCTCCGAACAGAGTGGACTGGTGGTCCCAAAAGCACCAACGGTGCTTATGGTCTGTATCCTGTTGAATCAAAAGATGTATTGATAGATGGTTGTGTGGCGATTGGTGCTTCAGATGCGGGTATATATGTGGGCCAATCTGAAAATATAATTGTGCGAAACAGCCGTGCCCATTACAACGTGGCAGGCATTGAGATAGAAAATTCTTATTACGCTGACGTCTATGACAACGTGGCCTCACACAATACAGGAGGTATTTTAGTTTTTGATTTACCTGACCTTCCTCAACAAGGGGGTCATCATGTAAGGGTATTTAGGAATCAAGCAGTTGATAATAACACTGACAATTTTGCCCCAGAGGGAAATATTGTTGGAGAAGTTCCGCGTGGGACAGGAATCATTATCCAAGCAAATTCCGATGTTGAAGTTTTTGATAATGATATTTCAGGAAATGGAACAGTCAATCTTTCAATAGTTACTTACGGGGCTGAAACGGAGGATGAAAATTATTATCCCCACCCTAAATCCATACAAGTACATGGTAATCGATTTGGAAACGGAGGCTTTGACCCAGATATAGATAAAGCAGTGGCTAGTATTTTGTTTGAACTTTCAGAAGGCAATATGCCTGATATCTTCTGGGATGGAGTTTTACCTTTAACGCAAATGATATTTGGTCAGCCCGATGAAGAAAAATTAATTCTAGCTGATAATGGAGATGCGTCTTTCTTGGCTATAAGACCCATTAAATACATGCTTTCCCTTCCGGGCATCACTTCCACTGACATAGAGACTTATAACGGTCCTATCAGGCCTTTAGCACCTGTAGTAATGGATATTCCTCAAGGGATCTAGTTTTTCTGGCAATGAATATTGCTATAAGAAGTTTAGTTTACATCTCATTTCTTTTAATGAGCACACAGCTTTGGGCAGTAAACGACTCTAAAATTTCTAGTACAGAATTTCCCCCAGTTCTTTCAGAATTTGAATTCTTTATTGATCAAACCCAACAACTTCCTGCAGACAATGTTCATCCGTATGAACTTGTTACTACTTTGTTTAGTGATTATTCCTACAAAAGTAGATTTGTTTATGTACCCCATGGAAAGAAGGGTATTTATCAAGAAGACTGGGTCTTTGATTTTCCAGTGGGATCAGCTTTAATTAAGACTTTTTACTACCCTATTGATGAAAGAAATTTAGAGTTGGGCTCTAAGCTTCTAGAAACAAGGGTTTTGTTGCACAAAGAAACTGGCTGGGAGGCTGTTTCTTATGCCTGGAATGAAGAACAAACAGAGGCTTTTATAAAAATAGCTGGAAAGACTATTAATACTTCATGGGTAAATCATGAAGGAATTAAGAGAGAAGTACGTTATCGGGTGCCAAACAAAAATCAATGCAAAGAATGTCATTCCACAAATGATGTGATCTCTCCTATTGGGCCAAAAGCACGGAATTTAGATAAAGACCTTAACTATGGGGATGGGTCAAAGAATCAGTTAGCTTATTTGTTGCAAAAAGGGGTTATAGATTCTATCCCTACAAACTTCCAAACAATTTCTGATTGGGAAGACGAATCTCAATCCCTTGAAGATAGATCTCGTGCCTATTTAGCCATCAACTGCGGGCATTGCCATACACCCTCAGGGGTAGCCAACTCAACTGGACTGTATCTTGATTTTAATGAAGTTAGGCCCCTTCATCTGGGAATTAATAAAAGTCCTGTGGCTACCGGAAGAGGCAGTGGTAATTTGAACTACTCCATAGTCCCTGGCAAAGCCCATGAATCAATTCTCCTATTTAGGATGATTTCTACTGATCCCGGGGTTATGATGCCTGAATCAGGTAGGTCTTTGGTACATGTTGAAGCATCAAACCTGATTGAAGAGTGGATTAATTCCATGGACAATTAGTTGTGAGTGAAAAAGAAGAGCTCTTAAATAATTTAAAAATAGACCGTTCTAAGGAAGCGGAATCTGAACCTTTTCCAACCAAAATTGTTTCCATAATAATAGGAACTATAGCAATCATAGGAATCGGTTTGTGGTTCTTGCTCGCGGAAGAAGAAGTCCAAGAAGTTACAACCTTCACCGTTAAATCAGTAAATGCTTCCGGTTCATCTGCCACAAGCATATTAGATGCTTCAGGATACGTGGTAGCTAGAAGAAGGGCTACTGTCTCTTCAAAAATTACAGGGAAGGTCTTAGAAGTTTTAGTTGAAGAGGGTATGTACGTTGAGAAAGGTCAATTACTGGCTCAACTTGATGACAGTACCTACAAGGCTGATCTGGAGTATGCTCAATCTCAACTAAAACAAGCTCAGATAGCTTTTAGGAGTACCAGCGCATTGATTGAAGGTAATTTTGCAAGTCCTGATGAATTAAAGACAAGAGAAGCCATAATGGAAGGTGCACAGGCATTGGTTAAGCTGGGCAAACAAAGGGTAGATGATATGAAAATTTTGGCTCCTTTCAGTGGAGTGGTTGTTTATAAAGCAGCTCAGCCAGGAGAAATGATTTCACCGATCTCAGCTGGAGGGGGTTTTACAGCAACGGGTATTTGTACCATTGTAGATATGGAATCGCTTGAAATTGAAGTAGACGTCAATGAAGCTTTTATCAATCGAGTTGAAGCAGGACAGCCCGTTGTTGCTAATTTAAATGCTTATCCTAAATGGGATATTCCTTCAGAAGTAATCGCTATCATCCCCACTGCCGACCGAAACAAAGCCACAGTTAGAGTCAGAATAGGTTTGTTGGAGAAGGATGAACGAGTACTTCCAGATATGGGAATAAGAGTCTCTTTCTTACAAAAAATTGCAGAAACCTCTTCAGAGAAAAAAGAAGGGGTAGTGGTACCCAATGATGCTGTAATGAATGAAGGGAATACTAACTACGTCATGCTGGTTAAGAACGGAAGAATTGAAATTAAACAGATTGAGGTAGCTGAAGAAACTTCTAATTATTCCAGAATAATAAAAGGAGTCAGAGCAGGCGATCAGGTGGTTGCTTCTTATGACCAACAATTAGAAAATAATCAAAAAGTTACAGTAAATTAAAAGGAGAAAAGGATGTCAGAATCTTTAGTCAGCGTTAAAGAGGTCAACAAAACTTATCAAAGAGGTGGAGAGACACTGGTTGTATTGGATGATGTTAACTTGGAAGTACCCAAAGGAGATTTTCTGGCTCTGATGGGGCCTTCAGGATCAGGCAAGTCCACCCTCTTGAACCTTATAGGCGGTCTTGATACACCAACTTCAGGGAGTATTGAAGTAGATGGTGAAAGATTAGATACGTTAAATTCTAAAGCTCTAAGCAAGTGGAGAGCTTCTCATGTCGGGTTTATTTTCCAGTTTTATAATTTATTACCAGTTCTAACTGCATTTAGAAATGTGGAACTGCCATTGTTGCTAACCAAGCTATCTGGATCAGAAAGAAAACAGCATGTTGAAACCGCACTCAATATAGTGAGTTTAGAAGATAGATCTAGTCATAAACCTGGTGAGCTTTCTGGAGGACAACAACAAAGAGTAGCTATCGCTAGGGCCTTGGTATCAGATCCTGATATTTTAGTCTGTGATGAACCGACTGGAGATCTTGATAGGGGCACAGCAACTGAAATTCTACAATTATTGCAAATACTGAATCGAGATCATGGAAAAACTATACTTATGGTAACGCACGACCCCATGGCAGCTGAATCAGCAAAAAGGATATTACACCTAGACAAAGGAAAGCTAACTTACTAATTATGTATTGGGTTTTAATCAGAGCCGGTCTTTTTAGGAAGAAGATTAGAACCTTCTTAACCATAGCCTCGATCTCAATTGCTTTTTTACTATTTGGCTTGTTGCATTCTATGTCTTCAATTTTTACAGGAACCCTGCAGGGCATGTCTGCAGATATTATTATGGTCATGCCAAAGTACAACATGATGGGCACGCAGCCCTATACGACTGTTGAATATGTAAAATCTGTTGAAGGAGTTGAGAAGGTAACTCATATGACAATGCTCAGTAGCGACATGATTGGCAGCATGTTTGATGGAATAGTTTTTGCAGTCGATGAGAATTTCTATGACGTTTATGGAAGATTTCAAGCCACAGAAGAATATCAACAGGCAATGCGTCTCAGGCCAGACGGTGCGTTGGTCGGGAGATTACTGGCAGATCAAAAGGGTTTCAAGATAGGCGATAAGGTAAGGATCAAAGCCAATTCTAGGAACGAAGACGGTACTTTCAATTGGGAATTTGAAGTAGTTGGTTTTTACACGGTTGCTCAATACACAGGCGATGAAATGGGCATTATCGCGAATTATAAATACATTGATGACAGCCGGTTAAGTATGAAAGGAACTACCAGTTATATTATGGCTAAAGTACTATCTCCAGAACTCGCGGACAGTGTTTCAAATAAGATAGATAAAAACTTTGAGAACTCAGACAGAGCGACAAGAAGTGGACCAGAAAATCAAATCGCTATGGAGATGGTAGGGGAGTTCGGAGACATTGAGTTGATTATGAACTTAATATTGTCCGCGGTCTTTTTCACCATTCTATTGGTTACAGGCAATACCATGAGCCAAGCTGTGAGAGAACGGACAGCTGATTTGGCGGTACTCAAGAGCATAGGTTATGGAGACTTGCAGCTATTTATTTCTGTTATGTTAGAGGCATTCATTATTATCTTCTCGGGTTTAATCCTGGGATTGGGGCTTACTCTTTTAATGATTCCCGCAATAGTTGCTGCCAGCCAAGGAATGGCAGAAGACGTACTCTATCTAAGTAGCTCTTCAATCTTATTGGCTTTCTCAATAGGGGTCTTTGTTTCATTTGTGTCTGCTTTTATGCCAGCGTGGCAAGCACTTAGACTAAAAGTAGTGGATGCTTTAGCTAAGGGATAACAATGAAGTATTGGGTTTTAATTTCTGCAGCTCTTAATAGAAAACGTTGGAGAACCGGTCTCACGATTGGTTCTTTAACAGTCGCATTTCTGTTGTTTGGGCTATTGAGATCTGTTGCTGTTGCGTTTACTGGAGAGGTAGATTTTGAAGGTGATGATCGTCTTATTGTGATGTCAAAACTTTCTTTCATTGAACCCTTGCCTCTCTCTTATCGAGAAAGAATTAGGGCGATAGAAGGAGTTGACCTTGTAACTCACCGCGAGTGGTTTGGTGGAACTTATATAGACACAAAAAATTTTTTCCCCAAATGGCCAGTTCCAGCAGAGGATTGGTTTGAAGTTTACGACGGATTCAAAATTAGTGAGCAAGCAAAAAGAGATTTCATAAATACAAGAACGGGCATGGTAGCGGGAAGAGCTTTAGCTGAGAAATACAACTGGAAGGTCGGAGATAAAATTCCCATTATTGGAGATATATGGCCAAAAGAAGATTTTACCAATCTATGGGAGTTTGATTTGGTAGGAATATTCGAGGAAAAAGAGGGTTCAGCAATTTACGGAGGAGAGGATCAGGTGTTCATTAACCACAGCTATTTTGAAGAAACAAGAGCTTGGGGAAAGGGGACTGTAGGGAATTACATAGTTAAGGTTAAGGCCAAAGAAGACAATGAAAGAATCGCTAAAGAGATAGACACCATGTTTGCGAACTCATCCAACGAGACTAAGACTTCAACAGAGTCCGCTTTTAGTAAGATGTTTGCTGAGCAAGTAGGTGATATTGGTTTTATGATGAATTCTATTCTGAGTGCAGTCTTTTTTACCATGTTGCTTCTTACGGGTAATACGATGAGTCAGGCAGTGAGAGAGAGAACTTCAGAATTTGCAGTTTTTAAGACAGTTGGCTACTCGGATAAGGTCATTTTAGCTCTAGTCTTATGTGAGTCTCTTACGATTTGTGTAGCATCTATGGTTTTAGGAATTATTTTAAGTTACATGGTGTTTTTAGCCATATCGGCAGACTTACAAGCTTTTATGGAGGATATCGCTTTTGAATTCTCAGTTGTATCCTGGGCTTTATTTACTGCAGTTTTGATGGCAATAATAACCGGTCTACCTCCTGCAATAGGTGCTATGAGGTTAAAAGTTGTTGATGCTTTAAGGAAAAATTAAAAATGAAACAGATATTAGCTATTTTAGGTATGAATCTTAGAACCATATTGGCAAGATCGGGCTCTTCAATTGTTATCATTATCGGTATAGCGGGTTCCGTAGCGGTCATGGTTTCACTACTAGCAATGGCAGAAGGCTTAAGTAAAACTATTGCGAGCACAGGAGAAGAAGACCGTGTCTTAATTTTTAGAGATGGAGCAAATTCAGAACTCAGTAGTGGCATCTACCTACCCAATGTAGCAATCATAGAAAATATGCCTGGAATTAGGAAATCTGAAGACGGCCCAATGATTTCAGCTGAACTCTTTACCATTATTGATTTAAAGAAAAAAGGTGCCGACGATACTTCAAACCTTCCTTTGAGAGGAGTTGAACCAATGAGCTTCAAAATTAGACCTGAATTGAAAATTATAGAAGGAGAAAATTTTACCCCCGGTAGAGCTGAAATCATTGTTGGCAAAGGAGCTAATAATCAATATGAAGGCTTGGATATAGGAGATCAAATAAAAGTGAGAGATAGCATGGTTACTGTAGTGGGTATATTTAGCACAGGAGGGGATGTGCATGAATCCGAAATCTGGGCAGACCTTGCTGGCTCACAAGGGTTTTTCAGAAGAGAAAATTCAGCCTCTATTGCTATTGCACAAATGGATAACAGCTCTGTTATATCCGACTTCGCAGTCGCTCTAGAGTTGGATCCTAGATTAGAATTGAAAGTACAGGGCGAAGCAGAATTCTATTCTCAACAATCATCAGGTGCATCCACTGTAATTGAAGTTTTTGGTTACGCTGTGGCAGTTATTATGGCCATAGGAGCTATATTTGCAGCTCTCAACACTATGTATACCGCCGTTTCTACTAGACTGGTAGAAATAGGCACCTTAAGAGCTATAGGGTTTCATGGAAGTTCTGTTTTATTCGCTTTGATGGTCGAATCAATGGTTCTAGCCTTATTAGGAGGACTTCTAGGCGCTGGAATTTCATACTTTATTTTTAATGGTTATACGGTTTCCACTTTAGCTTCCGGTTCTTTTACCCAAACCGCTTTTGATTTCGCAGTTACCGGGTCGATCGTAAGCCAAGGCTTGATTCTCGCTTTGATCGTAGGTTTTCTAGGTGGACTTTTACCGGCTAGAAGAGCAGCGGTCCAAGATATTACTGAAGCTTTAAGGGCTATTTAATTCTTTCTCACTTATTAACAGGCCATTATTGTCTGCGTAGACATACTGTCCAGGTTTAAAGGTTAGCCCTCCAAAAGAAATCTCAGCCCCTAGATCACCCAAACCTCTTTTTTCACTTTTTACTGGAAAAGTACCCAGTGCCTGAACACCTAAATTTAGTGTTCGAATGATATCCACGTCTCTTATGTAGCCATTAATCACAATACCTGACCAATTGTTTTTGACTCCAGCCTCAGCTATCAAGTCTCCAAGTAACGCAACCGTATGGATACCTCCGGCATCGACTACTAAAATTCTTCCCTTTCCTTCTGAATTTAGCTGTTCCTTAATAAGAGAATTATCATCCGGGCAATTAAGTGTTTCAATGGGACCACTAAAAAAAGATTTGCCCCCATAATTTGTCATTATAGGTTCTAGTGCTTTAGTTTCAGGAAAAGCGTCTGAAAGATCAGGTGTAGAGAATTCCACTTAAGCGACTCTCTGTTCTCCTCTTATCAAAGATCCAGGCAAGGCTCCAGTTGCTTCATCATCTTTAAAAGTAACCACACCACTCTTTATTGTTGCTTTATAGCCCGAGGCTTTTTGAATAATCCTCCTACTTCCAGTAGGTAAATCATGGACCATCTCAGGTTTAAAGACACATAACTTATCGTGATCAATTATATTAATATCAGCCAACAGTCCTTCTTTAAGTTGACCTCTGTCCATAAGACCAAAAGTTTCAGCAGTTTCTTTAGTTTGCTTGTTTACTATAAATTCAACAGGAATCTTTTCTCCTCTGGTCCTGTCCTTACTCCAATGGGATACATTCCAAGTTGGCATGCTAGCATCACAGATTAAACCGCAGTGTGCTCCTCCATCACTCAGTCCTGCCACAGAGCTTTTGAACTCGATCAGCATTTTATAGAAATCTAAATTGTGATCTGGGTAAGGACCAAAAGGTGCCCAAATAAATGTCTTCCCATCGTTTTTCAGTATTTCATCATAAGCAACTTCCATTGCCTCCTTTCCTTCAGACTCAGCTATACCAGCAATACTTGACTCCCTTGGTGGTTCATAATCAGGAACATGATCCATAGGAAACTGTTGCTCGAAAGTAGTAATGAGCCTGTAGACCAAATGATTATGATCTACCATTGGTTCCTCGCTCAAAAGTTTTTCTTTGAACTCTGGAGTTCTCATGACTTTAACTTTTTCCTCTAAAGATTTATTAGCTATTTCTGAATAGCTAGAGTGAGCTATGAATGGGTGCACAGTGGATTCTAGACTAAACAACATACCAGTAGGCCTTCCAGAGTATTGAGGTCTAATTTTTACGCCTTTAGAGAAGTTTTCTTCACAGTACTTCCATACACTAAAAGGATCTCCGCTAGTTTGAGCATAGGTTAGAGTTCTGTCTGATTCCTCTACAAACTCTTTAACCCAATCTAACTCAATGTCTTTATCCATCCAATCAGAAACTATTTCTAGAGTTCCTTCACCCAAGTTAGCAATAGCATTGGCTATCTTTCTCATTTCCTTAGCACTAGCCTCTGTGCCAGGAACATATTCCCCAGATTTATCTGTGTGAAGATAAGTTCTAGAGGTACTGAAGCCTAAAGCTCCAGCTTTAATTGCCTCTTCAGTAATTTCAGCCATCTTTTCTATTTCCTCATCTGAAGCATCTTCTTTCCCTTGGCATCTGTCATACCCCATCACATAGGATCTGATAGGACCATGACCAACCATAGCCCCAACATCCATTACAAATTCTTTCTTTTCGATGGTATCCAGGTACTCAGGAAAAGTTTCCCAGCCCCAATCTATGCCCTCGTGAAGTGCGGTACCAGGAATGTCTTCAACCCCTTCCATTAATTGAATTAAGAATTCTTCTGAACCAGGTTTAACGGGCGCAAATCCTACTCCGCAGTTGCCCATAACGACAGTGGTTACACCGTGCCAACAAGAAGGGCTTAGATAGGAATCCCAGCAAACTTGGCCATCGTAGTGAGTGTGTATATCCACCCAACCAGGCGTAACTAGGTGACCGCCTGCATCAATTTCTTCTTTTCCTTGTTCTTCAACGAGTCCTACTTTAGATATACGATCTTTATCAATTGCAATATCACCAATAAAGGCTTTCTTGCCACTACCATCTACTATTTTTCCATTTCTAATAACTAGATCATGCATATAGGTTCTCCTTTTTTAAGAATAGTTTTAATAATAGCTTCTTTCTTGACAACAACAAAATATCAGGAGAAGGTATCTCGGATGAGTAACACCCGCGAATTTAAGATCGAGGTTTTAGAAGAGGATATTGAAGACCTGAAACGACGCTTAATCTCAACCAGATGGCCTGAAAAAGAAACCGTGGAAGATTGGACCCAGGGAATTCCTAACGCATATATGCGAGAGCTTAGTGAGTACTGGTTGAATGAGTATGATTGGCGAGCAAGGGAGGCATATCACAATCGGCTCCCCCAATTTTTGTCCACCTTTGAAGATTTGGATATCCACTTTATCCACTGTGTTAGTCCCCATAGCCAGGCCAAGCCTTTATTGATTACACATGGCTGGCCCGGTTCAGTTGTTGAATTTCATAAAGTGATAGAGCCACTAGTGGATCCGGTTGCTCATGGAGGCAGTGAAGACGATTCATTCAACGTTGTGTGTCCTTCACTTCCTGGGTATGGGTTTTCAGGCAAGCCTAACCAAACGGGTTTTGGGGTCGAGAAGATCGCCGGTATTTGGGACGAACTGATGAATGAGCTTGATTACAGAGAGTATTTTGCACAAGGCGGCGATTGGGGATCCGCAGTGACAACGGCAATAGCAATGCAAGACCGGGGCAGTTGCAAAGGAATACATGTGAATATGCCTTCGGCACCCCCCACGAAAGAAGCTCGAGAAAACCCTACGGAAAGGGATAAAATTGCGTTTGAAGGTGGAAATTATTATCAACAATGGGGTGCTGGCTATTCAAAGCAACAAAGTACCCGACCTCAAACTTTAGGATATGGACTGGTCGATTCTCCCGTAGGTCAAGCCAGTTGGATCGTAGAAAAATTTTACGAGTGGACCGATTGTGATGGTCATCCAGAAAATGCGCTCAGTAAGGATGAACTTTTAGATAACGTAATGTTTTATTGGCTAACAGGGAGTGGGGCGTCCTCTGCTCGCTTGTATTGGGAAAGTTTTGGGAGAGCCTTTGGGGCTAACATTAATAAAGTCAAGCTACCCACTGGCTGTAGTATTTTTCCTAAAGAAATTGTACCTACTCCTAGGAGTTGGGCAGAAAATGTTTACAGCAATATCGTGTATTGGAATGAATTAGATAAAGGTGGTCACTTTGCTGCTTTTGAACAACCGGATCTGTTTGTCGATGAGCTCCGCAACTGTTTTCGGTTAATGAGATAGCAACTCAAACTAATTTCTTTCAAATAAGAAATCACGTTCTTGACAACTTCATTGCCTTAACGTTTCATAAAGGAATCAAAACAAGGAAGAATAAATCATGAGTTCACTAAAAGTTGTTTCCCCTGAATCTGTAGGACTGGATAGCAAAGTAATAGGAAATATTAGAAATTACCTTAAAGAACAGTACGTTGAGCCCGGTAAATACGCAGGCACACTAACGTTAGTAGCCAGAAAAGGTGAAATAGCTTATCTAGACTCCCTTGGTTTTATGGATCGAGAAAACAAAAAAGCCATGCAAGAAGATGCCATTTTTAGTATCTATTCAATGTCTAAACCCATAACCAGCATTGCCTTAATGCAACTTTACGAAAAAAGCCTTTTTAGGTTGGATGATCCTATACATTGGCACATACCCTCCTGGAGAAACCTAAGGGTTTACCAATCAGGACTTTATCCCAATTTCTTAACTTCAAGACCAAAACGCCATATGACCATTAGAGACCTGTTGTCTCACATGTCAGGACTGACTTACGATTTTATGTTGAGAACCAATGTCGATGCTGCGTATCGAAAAACAAAAGTACAAGCGACTGGTGATTTACAAGCGATGATCGACACCCTTGCTGAATTGCCTTTAGAGTTTTCGCCAGGAGATCAATGGAATTACTCAGTTTCAACTGATGTCTGTGGTTACTTAGTTGAATACTTTTCAGGCATGAAGTTGGACCAGTATTTCCAAAAACATATTTTTGATCCCCTGAGCATGGAAGACACAGGATTTTCATGTTCGAAAGACAAAGTAGACCGACTGGCTTCACTTTACGAACAACACCCCAAAAAGGGACCAGTATTGGTTGATCCAGGTGGAGCTAAGACTGCTCGGGTTAAAAAAAGAAAGATGCTTTCTGGTGGTGGAGGACTGTTGTCAACTATGTCAGATTATTATCGTTTTTGTTCTATGTTATTGAATCAAGGTGAACTTGATGGCACTAGGATCATCGGACGCAAGACTTTAGCCATGATGGCTTCAAACCATCTACCAGATGGCAGGGATTTAACTGAAATGAGCCAATCGGCTTTTAGTGAAACCACTTATCAAGGGGTAGGATTTGGTTTAGGTTTTTCGGTGATACTGGATCCAGTTAAAACTCAATCTTTAACGGACGTAGGAGAATATGGCTGGGGCGGCGCTGCCTCAACAGTTTTTTGGGTAAATCCCAAAGAAGAAATGGTAGTAATATTCTTAACTCAATTATTACCTTCTTCAACTTACCAAGTTAGAAGGGAGCTTAGGTCTTTAGTTTATTCATCGTTGATGCCTGAGTAAACAAACCTACTTTGTTGTTGTAACAACTTATAATAGATTTTTATCCCATTAGTAGTAGTACAAATGATTGGGTAAGTACAATAAAAGATATAGTGGACA